>Ga0207072_1067_pt1 | contig 27374 bp, 13 predicted proteins | sample Alteio_BWMinHeat_68_FD_153570 | JGI IMG/M metagenome (GOLD analysis project Ga0207072, IMG submission 153570) | Enriched cells from forest soil in Barre Woods Harvard Forest LTER site, Petersham, Massachusetts, United States -... | ecosystem: Environmental > Terrestrial > Soil > Temperate forest >... | reverse complement strand
CTCAAGGGAAGCTGTCGAAACACTAAACCCTGTCCAGTTCCCCGCAACTGCTCATAGAGAAGCTACTTTAATACCTCTTCTTAAAGACCAAAAGATTTTGGCGTCTAATGCTTTTATGCCCGAACTCGACAGTAACCTTTCAGAGGAGCAAAAAACAGAGGCTGTTTTAAGCTATCAAGATTACTTTTCAAGAATCATTCATGATAACCCTCAAGCATTGGTAGGCTTCCAATCCGATCCAGCTCTGAATCCTTATCTGCCAATAATTAAATCCATATGTACTACACGTGATGGAATAGAATTATTGGATTCAAAGATTATAGAAAAGGGTGGGCCTACATGGGAAAATATCCATGCAGCAATCATTGATACGTACTCTCAATTACGTGAGTTAAACCGTTTTGATATCATTGAAGGCTTAATTAAAATTACTTTGCCTCAAGAAGATTCGCGTTATAAGAATGACCTTAATACAGCTTATGAGAATCTATATACAAACAACCCGATTCCATTTAATCCGGTTGTTAAAGGTGAGGATGAGTTATCAATTGTTAAATTTAGTGTAGAGTCATTGGTTTATAAATTAAATAAAGACATTAAACAAAATGGAAATGACATTGTCTCACTTCTTAAAACTGCTCGTCCTGAAGATCTTCCTAAAGAGATTCTACATTTACGGGCTTTAAATCGACCTGATGAAGAGATCTTAAATCAAGCCTTGCATTTATACAGTTTTGGAAAGCTCCAAAACCTTCCTGATGTACAAGAGAGCATCATGCGTTATCTCGTAGATGCTACTCGATTGAAATCTTTAAATAGTGGTAGAGCCAACGCCTTAAAATCAATTAATCGTCTCAATGAGCTGATTGAGATGCGAAAAAAATCACCAGACAAGGCGGCTGCCATTGACCAAGAGTGGAGAGTGGAATCAGATCAGCTTATGGATTGTATCGACCGCTGTCAGAAGACAGATGTGTTAGAACATCTGGATGATAGTCTAAAACCCTACTTACGCATGATTGCATACTTGCAGTACCGTTGTGGAATAGTCTTGCGCGAAAATCAAATAAAAAAAATAGTTGAATCCATTAAAGATCCTGCCTTAATTATCCAGCTTCTAATGGGTGAAGGTAAAACTTCCACAATCATTCCATTCTTACTTGGTATCCTTCTTCTGCAACGCCATAATGTTATTGCTATTGTTCCTAAAGAGAATTTTGTAACCAATTTGAAAGAGGTGGATGAAACTACTCAATTGCTTTTTGAGTTTGCTGGAAATGAGTTTCTCTTTTCGCGTGCAAATCTTCCAATGCCTATTACAGACGCAGCTCTTGCTGACTTAGCAAGCCGCTGCGATGACTTTATAAAAACAGCGGCAGAGGGAACACGTTATATACTGTCTACTGTCGAATCCAAATGTGCTCTTGATAATAAGATCACAGAAATCGAGACTTCTCTAGCTGAAGATGTCACAGAATTTCAAGTTCTGCGCGAAGAAGGGCGCGATGAATCTAAGCCTCTGAACTCAGCTCAAAAAGAACTCTATCATCGTATTACGTTGCAAGAAAACGCTTTGGATCTGCTCTACAAAGTCCAATCTATCTACACAAACCCTATGACTCGCGTTGTTGTTGATGAAATTGACCAAGTCTTACGACCTAACTACTCAGTAAATTCTGAGACTGGAATCAAAGCTTCTCCTGACGCTTCCTTAACAGAACCTGTTCATGAAATATTCACTATTATACGTACCAGTAAAGACCCGAAAATTAATAATTTATTTAATCTCATCTTGACTAATGAACAGTCATCTTTAGCAAATAAAGACGATATGGATGCTGTACTAAAAGCGATCAGCTCAGAATGGTTGAGCAGGTACGGTAAAACTCCGCTACTCCTTGAGCCTGATAATAAAAAAGCTCTCTTGGAGTGGTTTGCAGGAGGTCCCTATCCTACCGACGTATTCTCTAAGATTAAAGATGATGTCTTGGAAGGTCAATTATCTGTCCTGAGAGCTGCTCTACATCAAGCTCTACGTACCTCTCTGGGTTTAAGAGCCGGATTAACCACAAATTATGACCTTACACACCAAGCTGTAGCAGTTCCTGCTTCTCAAGGTGCAGTATCAAAATCAACCAAATTTGCCGATACACTCATGCAGCTCTGCGACAGCCAAATGTTAGCTTTCTACCGCCCTCAAGGAGAGCCTTACATAGCTTCTATAGCTGAGAAAGTACTCATAGACCTTAAAGCAAAAAAAATTCCTGAATCTGAAAAGGCTACCTATGAAGCTGCTATCACGCATCTTGAAAACATCCTTATAGAAAAAGAAAAGGACCAAAGGATTAAAATTAATAAAGAAATTTCAGATAATGCACGGCCTGAAAATATCTTATTAAGACAGTGCTTTAGTGAAGAGCTCGCTTCTAAAGGATTAATCTACACTTCCTCCTATCAAATCCAACGCGCAGCTCAATTAGCTTTTTTTGGCTGCAATATTATTGGATTTTCGGGTACCGCAACTCCCAGCATCCAGCATCTTGTGACAAGCACAGGCTGTGAAGATGCAATGCGATTAGTGAATCAAGAGGGTAAACAAACAACCGCTCAAGTTGCTTATCGTGTTGCAAGCAGCTTGTCACAAGGTCTTGAAACACCTGTTAAATCCTTTCCAGAAGGGGGAGAAGCTCAACTGCAATTCTTTGTCGATTACATTAATGTCCCTGGAAATCGGGGAATGATCAATCAGGCTGGACTTTGCGATCATATCCCTCCCGATGAACTTGTCAAACAGCTACATGATAAAACCGGAAGAATCATTCAATTTATTAGCATAGCAACGGGTAAAAAAAGTGTCTGGATAGATGGAGGTGATAAACCAAAGCTGCTTGATGAGCTTGAACCTGATGAAAAACTCCGTTTAGAAGCAGAAGGATTTACTTTCTTTCATACTTCTCATACTCGTGGAGTTGACTTCCCTATCCCTTTAGGAGCCAAATTCGGACTTGTCTTATCCTCTAAAGTCAATGCGAACGATCGTGATCAAGCATTTGTCAGAGCCAGAAAGGTGGGCGTAGGACACATTGTTGAACCCTTCATTTCCATCAAAGAGACAGAGATGCTTAAAGCTGAAAATAACGTGGTAACTGTACAATTGATGCATGTTTTTAAACAAAACCATGAACAAAGCGATATAGATGAATCTAATGATGCTAAAGAGGCTTACCAGTTACGTTTAGCTGCGCCCTTAACACAAGCTGCAGACCGCATCAGACAGAACATAGGTACTCAATCAATACCTAAACCTGTTAACGACCAAGAAATATTACAGCATGTGGCTCAATTAAGCGTGCGTTGCAATGTCAATAAAGCGCTTGAACCAGTGTTTCTCGGAGATACAACATTAGATGCTTACTTAAGCGGATTACGTGCTCAAGGTAAAAAAGGGGAAGATATAAATACTATCGACTACTTAAGAACTACTCAGATTCAACAAAAGAAAAGCCAGATCAGTGTAGTAGAGAATAAATTAATAAAAGTCATTTTTCCAAAAGATTCACCACACTTTAGAGTACTGGTAAAATCAAGTACGCTTGATCAAAAAGAGTTTGAAACAGAATTGAAGAAATTTTTAAACACACCTGCTTTGGAAAAATATATTCAACCTATTCTAGAAATCCGTCAAGCAAAACAAAAAATAAAAAATGAAGAAGAGAGACTTAAAGTTAAAGCAAGCGAGATCGCTAAAGAACTCCCCAAGACAACACCGGCAGCTCCACCCAGTAACCAAACAGCAGAAACAGAAGCAGAATCAGAAGCACAACAGGAACAACAGCAAGAACAAGAACAGCAATTAAGAACACGAGCAAGATCCTCTGAAGCGGAAGGCGATATATTCACTCAAATCGACACTGAATTATTACAAACTATCAAGCCTGCCTATAGAAAAGATATTCGTCATAATTTTCGTGAAATACTTATTAATCCAACAGGACCGGTACGAGAAATTAAAAGTTTAGGTGATTCAAGTATTATTTTGTCACCTAAAGTCCTACAGCAAATTACAACAGATCCCAACAACTTAGAAAATTTAGCTATCGCTGTCACAGAATTTGAAAATGGAAGTAAAATATTTACTTTAAGTGAAACCACAACCGAAGCAAATTATCTTATAGGTTTGGATGGCATTAAAGAGGCAAATCCTCTTCAAGACATGAGAGGAAATTTGAGAACTAAGGTATCAATAAATATCTTTAGAGTTCGCTTAGATAATAAAGGCAAGCTAGACTTGTCCTATTTTGGATCAAATATTAATTCTGTCAAAACTCCTAAAATGGATGAAGAGAGCACTGCCAAGTCTCTTTTAGCTCTTGTGCATGTAGGATTCTCAAACTTTACTGAAGAGCAATTTAATACTTTATCTAAGTATTATGTGGATCAACCTCCTGAAGCCAGAGAGCGCATTACGGAATCTCTGAAGACCTTTCTTGTAAACACCAAACCTAATTTGTATAAGATGATAATCAAAAAATTTGAGGGTGCCGTGCAGAAAAAAGAGCAACAAGACATTCAAGCTGCTAGAGAAGCAGAAGAAGCCCAACGTATCGCTCAGATACCACCAGACCAAAAAGTCACGTACGCGTCTTTTGATGAGCTAAAGAATGCAGTGCCAGGACTCGAATTCATGGGAACAATCGTAGGAGCTGCAAACATTCAATCAATTGAAAAAATAGGAAATAGTTTCGAAATCAAATTTACGTCTCCTGTACGTACCGAAACTAAAATTCCATCAGAATTCACACGAATACCGGATGATTTAAAACAAAATGGAAAGTTAGTCTATGACCTAGGAAGTAGCTTAAGATTCACCAAAGAAGGTAATGTTATTGAATTTTCTAAGCCAATACCTATTATTATTGATGGGGAGGCTAAAGGTACAAAAGTCGTGTTTCAAGGATTTGATTTGGAAAAAATTACACAACACGATGCTAATCAGACGGAAATTTTTCTTAAGAAGAACTATGCATTTCATTGGAAAAGTTCATACTATCCTCAGATGGTTATTTCAAACCGGTTAAAAGGGATTTTTGATACCCAATTTCCAGAAGATGACCTCTCAATCGCATTCAATCCTCATCGTTTACAGCCAACCAACTGGACTCCACCAAATGGCTATACTTCTTGAACGAGCACAGTGCTCTCAAGTTTTAGCCCGAAGGGCGGATCTTTGTATAGCCTAGGCCGCGTGCGAGGGAGCTTGCGACCGAGACACAGAGGCCTAGGACTGAGTTAATAACCAAATAATCAATAGGCCTGAATAGGCCGGCTCTTCATTCACATATATTTCTCATCATATTTTAAAATTGATGTTAACAAGAGCCGGCCTATTCAGGCCTATTGATTATTTAAATATTGACCCGGACCTAGGCCTCTGTGTCTCGGTCGCAAGCTCCCTCGCACGCGGCCTAGGCTATACAGAGATCCGCCCTTCGGGCTTGAGCAAAATTCTTGTTCAGCAATGCCTTCTCTTAGCTAATCAACCATTCAAGATCGTTTACTGTAAGTTGTTGGGGTAGTTCTTGTTGTTCAAATAGATCTGAGATAAGGGAACTTTTGCGCTCTTTTAGACGCATGATTTTTTCCTCTACACTATCTAAAACAACATAACGCTTTGCGATAACGGGCTCTGTGCGTCCAATACGGTGTGCGCGGTCGATGGCTTGCTGTTCGGCGGCTTCATTCCACCAGGGATCTAGCAGCAGGACATAATCTGCAGCTGTGAGGTTAAGCCCCACTCCGCCGGCTTTGAGACTAATAAGGAAAAAGGGGACCGTAGCATCAGTTTGGAACTGTTCAACGACTGCAGCGCGGTTTTGGGTCTGTCCATCCAGATAGAGGTAAGGGCTCTTAATTTGGTTTGCTACCAGCTTGAGCAACGATGTAAATTGGCTATAAATGAGGACCTTTGCCTCTTCTTGAGCAAGGGTCTCAAGGTCATCTATAAGTTGATCCATCTTGGCGCTTCCGATACTTTGTGCCTCTTCGCACTGTCCTGCAACTAATCTGGGGTGGCAACAGATCTGTCGTAGCCGCAAAAGAACTTCGAGAATCTCTATGCGATGTTTCTTTGCGCCTTCTAGCTGCACTTTAGTTAAGAGATTTTGACGCGCTCCTGCAAGAAAGCTGTCATACAGCATGCGTTGCTCTGGCAGCATCTCGATCCAAATAGTCTGTTCAATTTTCTCGGGCAGTTCTGGAGCAACCTCTTTTTTGCGGCGGCGTAGAATAAAGGGTTTGACCTGTCGGCGGATGCGGTTGACAAAGCGTGCGTCGAGTGTACCTGCATTGACTTCTGCGCTAAAGGTATCGAGGCTGCCTAATAGTCCCGGCATGAGAAAGCGAAATTGTGACCAGAGTTCAAAAAGGTTGTTTTCGACAGGTGTACCTGAAAGGGATAGTCTAAACTGGGCGTTCAAAGAAAAAACAGCTTGTGCAGTTTGTGAGGAGGCGTTTTTGATAAAATGGGCTTCGTCAAGGATGATGCAATGGAAAGCTTGTTTTTGAAATAGGAGCTGGTCCAGGCGCAGTGTAGCATAGGTAGTTAAAACAATTGTTGAATTCCATAGTGTGTTAGATCGGTCGGGTCCATGATGGAGGTAGACAGTGGCGGTGGGAAAAAATTGCGCAAACTCATTTTTCCAGTTTTGCAGCAGGGAAGTCGGCACTACAATCAGTGTAGGCAAAGGGTGCTTTTCTAGGGTAGCTAAGAAGGCAATGACTTGAATCGTCTTCCCAAGGCCCATATCATCCGCTAATAGTCCATGAAGTCCCATGCGATAGAGAAATAGCAGCCATTGGAGCCCTATCTGCTGGTAGTGGCGAAGATTTCCTTGAAAGAGCTGTCCCACTGTTTCTTCTTGAAGTAGGGTAGTATTACTTGGCCCGGTGCAAAGAGTGCGTAAAGCATCGGAGATGATAGGTTCTGAGGCTTCGTTAATAAGGGGCGCAAGCAGGCCGGCTCGATATTTTGGTAGGGAAAGTCCTTCAGTAATCCATTCTCCTTCGGCGGCAAGGCTCTCTATCCCCATCTCGCCTAATTTTTCAGGCAAAAGACCGACTGTACCGGTACCTAAGGAGATAAATCTCTCTCTGCGGTTAAAGCTTCCGACAACATCCTGTAAATTAGCTGTATGTTTTTGGTATTGCAAAGTCCCTTTGACAACTATATGTTGTGCGGTTTCTTGAGTTGTCACAGCAAGGTTTTGGCATAAAAGTACCTGATTTCCCTGCGCATCGACCACTTTCCAGCCCAACTCCAACAGAAAAGTCAAACTTTTAGCTACCTTGTTGAGGGGGCAGTAGTAGTTTGAGTTGCCAGTAGGTTTCCAAATGAAATCGGTCTCTAATAAATCGGCTTCCCACTGTTTTTCAACAGGATTTTTACCACTTCGCTCAAAAGTAGTAATTCTACCATTTCCCGCATCCATTTTTAGCTGCGCAAAAGCTCCGGTACGGTCTGTCAGCACCAAAAAGGGCAGGGGATCTGTCTGAGCAAAAAAGGCGGGATCACTGCATTCAATACAACCTTCTTTCTGCAATTCGATAAGCTCTTGTTTCCAAGTTGCGTCAATGATAATCGGAGAGGAGTAAAGGGCTTTTAGATGCTTCCAAGAGATGTCTGAAGCTAAAAATTTTAATTGGTTCTGATAGATATAACAAGGCGGATGTCCGGCTCGGATGGCATCAACGCGGCTTAAAGGAAATTCTCTTGTATTTTCGCGGATCTTTCCGGTAAGAGTCCACTCTCCAGCAGGATTTTTACTAATCGAATAAACTAAAGTACTTTTTTGAAAAAAATCGCAGACAATGCGCTGGCCGAGGAAATAGAGCTTGGCTGTAGCGGCGACTAAACGTAAAAGAGAAGGATCTAAAGGAAAGCTTTGTCCCTTTGTCAAGCAGCCTGGAGAGTTCTTTTTTAACCAATCCAAAACAGCTTTATCAGCAGCAGATTCGTTAGCATCATTTTGAAATTGAAGTGTGCTAATAGGCTCTTCAGGGCTAGGTTCATCTGAAAATCTGTAAATCATTTCTCAATAGCCGCTGTAGGCTTGTCTGAAAAATAGTGATGCCAACGGCGGAAAGGTTTATGAGGATTTTGGTGATGATAGGGACGCAAGCGAGACGCGGCTTTACACGATTCTGAGCAGCAGCCCTCATGCAGTTTTAAGCAATCGTGACAGCAGAGAAAAAGTCCATTGCAGTCCATGCTAGAGCAGTTATAGTAGCTCTCTGATTCGCATTTACAATAGTGGCATTGGCCAATAATAGGTGCCTCTTCATCACTGATGGGAACGGTCAAGCGGTCATCAAAGACAAATAACTTGCCTAGCCAATGCTGACTACCCTCCTTAATCCCATAATCGATGATGCCTCCCTCTAACTGGTAAACCTCTTCAAAACCTTTTTCTTTTAAAAGAGCCGAATAGAGTTCGCACCGTATTCCACCCGTACAGCACATCATGACGGGGGTCGTTTTGGGGTCATACTCGTGAGAAAGATTATCTGCATAGGTATCAAATTCCCGAAAGGTGTCACATTGAGGTGAGACAGCGCCTTCAAAGTGCCCAACCAGCCATTCGTAATGATTGCGTACATCTAAGAGTAGATGGTCTTTGCGCTCTTCTAAACGCTCACGCCATTCTTTGGGGGAGAGATGTTTTCCTCGATTACTTAAATCGACAGCACGGTCTAAAGCCACTAATTGCTTACGATATTTAACAGTTAATCTGGGAAAGACATGTTCATGGTAAGGAGTTATTTTAAAATAAACATCTTTAAAAAGGGTACGTTCACGCATCCAAGCGATATAACTCTCTGCATCGTTAGTTGCGATGCTCAGCTGTCCATTAATTCCCTCTTCCGAAATATAAATACGTGCAGTCGCATCTCTGCCGCTTAAGAAAAATCGATGAAGATCGACCTCTTCTTGCGGATTCTCAATGGATACAAAAGAATAGTAAGCTAAAATACTGTAACTCATAGCAGAACTATTATACGTAGAAGAAGAATATCTCGCTAGATGGCTTTGTCATATAATTTACTACCGAGCCGGTGAGATCTGTCATGCTTTTCTTGTTATTTTATAGATGTTTCCTTAAACTCTTTTGCACTAAATGGATGGCAGGTTTTATGAGTAGTGATATACAATCAAACTTAATCAATAATACCCTTTATGGTGAAACGCTTGAGCTAATATTTCGACCATTAAAATACAATGATAAGCAGCGCGCATCCCGTGTATGTAGACTATGGAACCAATGGGTCTTTCACGCTGCAAAGGTAGAGAAGGAGTCTAAAGCCTACAAATTTATCAACTACTTATTGCATGATGCTTCTATTAGCCTATCTCAAATCGATACATTCAAAAATAGCTTGGATTTTGAAGGTTGTAAAAGATTAAAAAAAATTTATATAAAATATAGAGCGATCAAATATAGTTTTATTAAGATGATCGCCCAAAATGGGGTGAGCTTAAATGCTATAGAATTTATTTGTTCAAAATCATTCAAACATATCAATCCCAAAATAATTACAGAAGCTCTTTTGCAATTGATTAAGAAATCTATATTCGAAGATCCTACTTCAGCTCTTAAAGGTATTCTAAAACTACCTACAAAAATAAAAGAAGAACAACTTGAGGGGTATTTCAAGATCTATATCAAAAGTGATTTAGACAAAGCTTTACAAGCTGCACTTGCCCATTCATCAATTAAAATACAAATAACTCTGTTGAAAGAAATAATATACAAGAGTAACCAATCTGAAAACTACGTCATCTTATTGAAAGCTGCTAAGGCCATGCCCGATGAGGTTAAATCCAGTTGTCTATCAGATATTTTATTGTATCTAGGTATAAAACCTGAGCTTAATATGGATAGGATCCAGGAAATACTTTCGGCTATACCTGAAGGAATATTAAAATTAAAATGCATAGATAAGCTTTTAAAAAATTTAAAGGAAAATAGGTCTTTTCAGGAAGAAGCCTTTACATTAACTCGATCTCTTTCAAACAACTATCTACAGTCGTTCTGGTGTTTTGATATCGTTTGTGACTATCTTAAATTAGGAAAATTAGATTTAGCTTTACAAGTCGCCAGCACAATGTCTATTGAATTCTTAAAATATAAGGCAGTAAAAGAGATATTTAAAGCTTTTAAAAATAAAGGACAATGGCTCCATGCACTTAATGCAGAAAGTCATAACCCTAATCCTTTAGCAAAATATAAACATCTTCTCTCCCTAAAAAAAGATTGCTCTGGATACTGCCAGGCTATTGAACAGCAGTTAGTCCACATCGTTCCTATGGATTGCTTCAATGAGAAATTTCCTAAACCTGAGAAGCTTTCTAACTTATCGAAAGCTAAGATTTTAAAAGTTTTTCAATTTGTCAACACTTTTCAAGATGAATTTCTAAAGACATGGGTATTTAATGCGTATTCCAGGGCTTTATTGAAAAAAGGCAAATTAGGCTTGGCATTGGAAGCTGCCAAGAGCATTCCTAATGTGTTGATAAGATCATCGAGGTGTTGTGCTATTTCTTGGGAGTACTTAAACAAATGGAAGTTAGAGAAGGCTCTTAATGCTGCAAAAGAAGTCCACTGCAGTTATTTACAAACACAACTATTTTGTGAAATTTCAAGGATTTATCTTATGGTAAAAAAAGATTTGGATTCTGCTTTTAACGTAGCTCTACTTATTCCAGATGAGTATCATCTATCAATTTTTCTTGAAAATCTTTCAATGTTATATTGTAAAGCAGGTTATCTAGAAAATGCTTATGATGCAATTGATCATATCCCTGATATTATTTTCAGGGCACATTGCAAAGGCAAATTAGATTCATTGATGTCTATTCAGTCATCTCTAGTATTGTATTAATAACTTATCTTACGCAAAACGTATTTAACCACGAAGATCGCGAAGATGGCGAAGAATACGCGAAGTTCTTCAATTGTAAAATAATCTTCGCCTTCTTCGCGACCTTCGCGTTTAAGGAAGTTTGCGCATAAGGTGAGTTAAAAATTGCAACACCACCCTAGCTAAATGTAGAAATTATTCTCTAATTTGGCTTGATGAGCTTCCAATAATTTGATAAGAGTCCGGTTTTTCTCTCTGCGGGCTATGTCTAAAGGAGTAAACCCTTGATTATTGGGTAAGAAAATTAACGCATGCTTATTCAAAAGCTTCTCTACATCATCTACATTACCTTCAGCAACGGCTAGATGGAGCAGGGTATCGCCCGAAAGATCGTTTGCATCGTGAGCATCTTTGGTCTCATGCAGCAGAAAATGGGCTATCTTAGTATGGTGTAACTTATAAGCAACATATAACGGAGTCTCTCCAGAGCTATTTTTTTGCAATAAATAACGAGGATCTTTCTCTACGTAGCGAATGACTGCTGCTAAATCATTTTTGAACACTGCTCGATGAATCATCACTGTCAAAGGATAATAAGATTTTCGATTTCCTCTTTGAGCATTGTATTTTTTGATAGCATTAAGCAACAAGGCTGAGGTCTCTTTATGTACAAAAGGATTGTTAGCGATCTCTCTCTCTATCTGAATAAATGAACCGACAAGCTTGTTCAAATTGATCTTTTGGCTTTCTGAAGCTAGATACTCCTCTAATCGACGAAGCATCTCTCTGTAAGAAAGCTTTTCTGCCTGTTCTGTAACGATTTCTTTACGCTTCATCAACTTCCCCTCCTTGGGAGACAAGCAACTTCCATGCCAAGACACCTTTGACCAAAAACCTTCTCTATGAGAGAATAAATATAGAAATAATCCTTCAAGGAGAAGAAGATGGCTAATATCAAGCATCTAGATGATAATAATTTCGATACTGAAATCGCAGAAGGTGTCGTCCTTGTCGATTTTTACGCTGACTGGTGCGGTCCCTGCAGAGCAATAGCACCCATCATCGAAGAGCTTGCGACTGAGATGAATGGCAAAGTCATGATCTCTAAAGTTGACGTAGATAAAGCTCAAGGCGTGAGCGTCAAATTTGGCGTTCATTCGATTCCTACGCTCATTATTTTCAAGGATGGAAAAGAGGTGAAGCGTTTTGTCGGTATCACCATGAAAAGTCAACTACAAGAAGCTCTTAAGCAACAAATTATTTAAACCCCTGTTGGCGCCATGCTTCGTAGACCGCGATGCTGGCGCTATTCGCCAAATTCAAACAGCGATTCCCCGGCCGCATCGGCAATGTCACAAAAAGTTCTGGCCAACGCTCATGCCAGGAAGAGGGAAGTCCTGCTGTCTCTGAACCAAAAATCAGCCAAGCATCACTAGAATACGAGACGTCGGTATAGCAGCGCTTTCCTTTGCTCGAGAAGAAGTAGAAGGGAACTGTGAGATTAGAGAGCGTCTCTTCGATATTCTCATCAACCTGCACATCTACACCTTCCCAATAGTCTAGTCCAGCACGCTTCAAATGGCGGTCAGCCAAACTAAATCCTAACGGAGGAACTAGCACTAGCGATGAGCCTGTTACAGCGCAAAGCCGTACAATAGCACCCGTATTGTGGGGGATTTGTGGTTGAAAGAGAACGAGTTTCATGCGATTAGACACAATTAAAAGGGCAATTAAACGCAGAGACGCAAAGACGCAAAGGAAAACAAGGCTTATGGAAATTCTTTGCGTCTTTGCGTCTCTGCGTTTAATTGTTTTAAAACTTATAGATAATAGGATAGAGGCACTGCTTGTAAGGACAAATTGGACTGTTGTAAATCCAATTTGTCCTTTAACAATTTAGCGTGTTGCTTGTGAAGCTGGCTTCATAGGATGGGAGGTAGGTCCCTTTTGAGGATGAGGGTGATGATGATGATCTTCCTCGTTTTCATCATCTTCATTCTCTTCATCATCGTAGTCGTCATCTTCGTCTTCATCATCAGCGTCCATAGGATTTTTTCCATCCTTTTTGAGAGCGGCGCTTAGATTTGGCAGTGTGGGTGGCTTATATCCAGGTGTATTCGCCTTTACAACCTCAACTTCAAAGATAAGCAGTGCATTAGGTGGTAATTGACCGGCTCCTTTTGCGCCATATGCAAGATCAGGATGAACAAAGAGTCGGCGCTTTTCGCCCTCTTTCATTCCTATGAGTCCCTGTGTTAATCCTTTAAGAGTTGAGGTACTTAAAGGAATTGTAATGGGGCCTCCTACTTCTTCAGAACTTCCAAATGTCGAGCCGTCAATAAATTTACCAACATAATTAATCTGAGGTACATCCTCAGCTTTAACTTCAGGTCCTGTGCCTTTTTGAAGGACTATAAATTGAAGTTTTCCTGGCTCGAGTTCAATGACTCCTTCTGCTTTTTTGTTTTTCTCCAGAAAGGTATTAGCAGCTTTCAAATTCTCTTGTGAAAGCTGGTCAAAGGCGCTTTCTTGCAGTTTGGTCATTAATTTTTCATACTCTTGGTCACTCATAGGCGCTGGGTTACCGGCATATCCGCTACGCAATCCGCGAATAATGCTCTCAAGATCGAAGTGAACTCCTGGATTGTTTAGATTGCGTCCAATGAAATGGCCAAAGGCTTCAGAGAGTTTATTAATTTCTTCTTTTGTAAACCCTGAAGGCAGTTGGGAATCTTGATTTGTTTTCTCTTCTTTCGTCGATGAGGGCTGCTCAGGTGCAGCGCTATACAAACTACCCCAAGCCGCAAAAGCAGAGAGCCCAGCAAGAGTAAGTAGGCGTTTAGATTTTGTAATCAACACAGTTTACCTCCTGTAATTGGAAAGTCTAAATTAGAAAAGAGTTTAATAAAATTCAAGGAATTTTTGATGACGATTTCAAGTACTCTTCCAGATTATCAAGAGCAACATCTTCCGTAGTACCAGTAGCCATATCCTTGATAGATAGAAATGCCTTACCTAATTCGTTATCGCCTATCACAACTGAATACTTCGCTTTAAGAGTATTGGCATGCTGCATGGCTTTGCCAATCTTGCGTCCAGCAAGGTCCATCTGAGCTAGAATATTTTTTTGTCGTATGCGATGCAGCAGCTTAAAGCAATAGGAGCGCGCTTCATCTCCTAGTGGCACAAGATAGATGTCTGGACAAGGGGGCGCGGTAGTGGTTCCTTGCTGAGCTAAAAGGGTCTGAATAACCCGCTCTAAACCTGCTCCAAATCCGCAAGAGGGGACATCAGGCCCACCTAAAAGCTTGACGAGTCCATCATATCTTCCTCCTCCTCCGATGCTATTTTGTGCTCCTAAGGCATCAGAGGTGGCTTCAAAGACAACACCATTATAGTAGTCAAGTCCTCTGACAAGTTTTGGATTGACTTTGTAAGATATACCAATGGCCTCTAACAGTTGACAGACCGATTCAAAATATATTTTTTCATCAGCAGTTAAAAAATCGTACAGAGAAGGTGCCTCTGCCAGAATTTCTTGGTCTTTGGCCTCTTTGGAATCTAGAATACGTAGAGGGTTAGTCGTTAAGCGTCTCTGGCTATCTTCAGAAAGCGCATTAGAGAACTTTTCTAGATACTGCACGAGAGCTGAGCGGAAAGCAGTGCGCGATTCAACAGCACCCAGTGTGTTCAGATAAAATTCAATATTTTTCAGTCCGACACCCTTATAAAAAGAATGTAAAAGATCAATCACTTCTGCATCTTGAGCCGGACTTCTTGCACCAAACACCTCCACACCAAATTGATGGTGCTGTCGGTACCTTCCTGATTGCGATCGCTCGTACCGAAACATAGGTGCGATATAAAAGAGCTTTTGCTGAGAAGGCTGCTGGTCTAAACGGTGTTCGATATAGGCTCTGATCACTGACGCTGTGCCCTCGGGCCGAAGTGCCATTGCGCGATTGCCTCGGTCGATAAAGGTATACATCTCTTTAGAAACGATATCTGTGTTATCTCCTACGCCTCTTTGAAATAGTTCTTGCCTCTCAAACATAGGCGTACGTATTTCTTGGTATCCGAATAGGGTCGCTAATTGGCGTGCGATCGTTTCGACATAGATCCAGAGGTAAGAAGAGCGCCAATTTTCAGGGGAGGCGTCAGGCAGAACATCAAATACACCCGGCGGTGCTGCGATAGTCATAGTATTCCTTAAAGAGGGTGTTAAGGTCTTTTGTCGTTATCGGCTACTAAAAGATCAAATTCTTCTAAGAAGTAATCTTGCGTATCCTCGTCCTTGATCCAGGCGTGTTGAAAGATAGCCTGTAGCAGAGACCGGTTAGCTGCAACAAATGCTTGAGAGGGGAGATGGGCATGTGACGAGAATAAAAAGTCGCTCAACTTTTGGATAACCGCATTATAAAGCTGTTTTTGATGCGATGCTAAGACTTTAGGCTCAGGAAAGTGTTTAAGAGATAACCATAAAGTAGTTGATTGAACAGCTTGATCAAGAGACTCTAAAGAAGTAGCTTGAGAAATTGCGGCTAAGCGCTGTTTTAATTCGGGGATTGTCGAACGAAAAGCGGGGAGTGGTGCAGAAACATTGGCTAACAATGAGTGCAGCCCAGCTGCATCAGTAAGTTTAATCAGCCCTTCCATAGGCTCATCAGAATAGAATGTTAAGAGATGGCGCAGCTGTTGAGAAGATTCGATAGTCTGTTCGTTAGATGCTTTGATCAGTACGTCGGAAAGAGCATAAAACCGTTCGCTGAAATCTTCCAGAGGCTCAGTGAGCTCTTTATTTAATAAAGTGGTGATCTGTTCGACCAAAGGGCTTAAAACTTGTTCACGCGCTGTTTTAATCGCGTTTAATTCGCGCTTGAAACGCTCTGTTGAAAGATCTTCGCTCTTAACTTCAGTATTGGGTGTCAGCAGTGCCAAGTCAGATTCCGAACGCATCCAACGGCTTGGTTGTGAAGTAGTGACTGCATGTTTCATCAGCAGTTGGCTGCTAAGGACCTTCCCTTCTGGATTGACTTTTAAGTAGCCTACCAGCAGCTCGCTGTTTGGGGCGATACTAGCTAAGATGCGTTGTGCTTGTGCAGCTTTTGTCATCCCGCTTGTAGAGTAAAGCACTAAATTGGGAAGCCTTTCCAGCTCTTTGAGATCTTGTTGAAGAGCAGGTAAAGCGCCTTGAGCATACTCATCGCTCTCCAATGCAATCATCTGATTTAAGATGCGCTCACCAAATAGGTAGTAGCGTGGTGCGTTATAGATGCGGTTTTCAGCACCAGGCCGCAAAAATGCCAGCGATCGTGGTGGGGAAAACCCTAATTTATGGTCGGTTAATGTCAGTGAATTTAAAGGAATCAGTTCGCCCTCTTTAATAATGGCTGAACTCGTCTCGCTATCTAAATAGTCAAAGGATTTTGCATTAGCAATAAGCCTATTAAGCTCTCTCAAATCCTTTAATTTGCGCAGCTCCATTTCACGCGAATCAACGACGATGGTTGTGCGTGGAAACAGGGATTGGAAAGGGCTAGGAGCTGGTTGAGCAATCACAAGAAACTGTGATAAATCATGATTGGGGTAAATTCTGAGCAGATAGGGACTATTGCTAAATTGGCCTTGTGCATCAATTCTGGCTAACATTTGGTATCTAGGGGAGAGGATAGCACCAAGATTTTTTTTGAGAAATACCGGGTTGGACCAGTTCTGATTTTGAGGCTTAATTTGATAGACCTTTGCATAGGTCAATGCCATGGCGATATCCGCTACCTCCTGCGCAGCATGGATCTCTTCAATGCGGTGCTTCTCTCGCATATGTGAATAGAATCCGCCAATTAAAAAGAAGGCCAGCAACAGCGCTACGCCAAGAAGGACTAACCACCACTTCCAATTAATTCTGAAGATAGTGGGCTTTGTTTCAGAGGGAACTTTTTTTTTGGTCTCCGGCTCTTCCTCTTTTTTTTCTTTGCTTGGAGCAACTGGCTCGTACATGTCCTCTAAAGTAGGTTCGCTAAATTTAGACGGTACAGCGCCTGTACTATAGGGTGAGGGTGGTCTAGAGTGTATTTGTTCTGAGATTGGCGCCTTTTCGCTATAGGTAGAAAGCTCTTGTACCTCTTCCCATTCCAAAGCCTCTACCTCACGCACGAGGGCATCTATCTCATCAATTTCTAGAGGCTCTGTCTTTAACTTAGTAGGCTCTTCACCATGCAAAGAGGTATATGAGAGCTCTTCTAACTCTTCAAGCTCTCTCTCTAATGATGAGAGGCGCACATCCTCTTCCAAATCATTTTGTGGAAGCAGGGAAGCTTTTGATAGGATAGCTTGATCGATAATAGTGGATAATTCATCCTCAGAAACAGAAGAAGACGCCTCTTTTGCATTGGCAATGTCTTCATGCGTAATGTGAACAAGAATAGAGCTCTGTCCAACGGTCAAGAGATCATTATCTAATAATTTACGCTTTCCAAAAGGATTATTTCCTACTGCAGCAAAAGGATCGTTAGCGGTATTAAAAAGGTAATACTCTCCATCAATATATTCGATAGTTAAATGATGAGGGGTTACGCTCTTATCAGATAAGCCTACATCAACATCTTTTTCTCCTAAATGGCCGATGATGATGCGAGGAGATCTTTCAAAGACAAACTCTTCACTTTTATCTAAGCTATGGACAATAAGCTTCAACATTATCGCATTCAAATTTAAATTTACAAAGTCGGGTTCGGAGAAGTTTCCTTAATACGACGCAAGCTAAATCTTGTATCATAAATCATCACCTTAGGTCAATGTACTAATTAAAAACCCTTGCCCCTGCCCTTGCCCTTGCCCCTGCCCGAAATAAATAAAATTCTACCCTTGCCCCTGCCCAAATATATTTTTTCGGGCACGGGCAAGGGCACGGGCACTGGCACGGGTTAGATAAAAAAATAGACCTTGAGGAAAATCTTGTAGAAAGTTAAAAATTAAGCCTGTAAAAGTGCTGTTTAGTCCCTAATATCTATAATACGGAGTCTGCCCAGTGACTGGTATTTTGAGTATATTTAAGCCTGCACCCATCATTCCCGAAATTAAAGACCAGAAAAAGGTAGATGAACTTTACCAGTACTGGCGTATCCGCATTTTTTACTCGATGTTCGTCGGGTATGCTCTCTACTACTTCACAAGAAAAAGCTTTACATTTTCAATGCCCGGCATCAGCCAAGAACTCTTTTTGGATAAGTCTCAGCTAGGGATTCTCGGCAGCATCTTCTCACTCACCTACGGTACTAGCAAATTTGTCAGTGGCGTCATCTCTGATCGATCCAATGCCCGCTATTTTATGGCGCTCGGACTTTTTGCTACGGGCGTGATTAACGTCCTCTTTGGCCTCTCCTCCTCGCTGATGATGTTTGCTATTCTCTGGGGAATGAACGGCTGGTTCCAAGGTTTTGGTTGGCCTCCTTGCGCACGCTTTCTAATGCACTGGTATTCTCACTCGGAAAGGGGTGCCTGGTGGTCTTCTTGGAATGTCTCTCATAACATAGGTGCCTTTCTAATTCCCTGGGTTGTAGGAGGAGCTCTCCAATACTGTGGTTGGCGCTGTGGAATGTATATTCCGGGTGTTGTGTGCATGCTGGGAGCGCTCTTTCTGGTCAACCGCTTACGCGATACACCTCAATCTCTGGGACTGCCTAATATTGAAAAATACCGCAACGATTATCTTGATAAAAAGCACCCCGCAGAAGAAGAAAAAGATTTAACTTGGAAAGAGCTCCTCTTTGATTATGTTTTGAGTAATCCCTACATTTGGCTTTTGGGGGTTTCTTATCTTTTTGTCTACGTAGTACGTACAGCGGTCAATGACTGGACAGCTCTCTACCTTATCGAAGAAAAACAGTATAGTATTTTGGGCGGAAATGGCGTTGTCTCTCTTTTCGAAATTGGCGGCCTTGTGGGTAGTGTCGCTGCTGGTTGGTCATCTGATAAATTTTTTAAAGCCAGGCGAGGTCCTGTGAATGCTCTCTTTGCTCTGGGCATGGTGGCAGCCACGCTTCTTTTTTGGTGGGTACCTCCAGGTTACGCAGTACTCGATTCTGCAGGAGTGTTCTTGCTAGGTTTTGCCATTTTTGGACCCCAAATGCTTATTGGTGTTGCCGCTGCTGAATTGAGTCATAAAAAGGCCGCTGCTACCGCTACAGGATTTATTGGATTTATTGCCTATATCGGTGCTGCTTTAGCGGGATATCCATTAGGTAAGATCACTCAAGACTGGGGTTGGGGCGGATACTTTATAACATTGATTTCATGTAGCCTTATTTCGTTACTTCTTTTGCTGCCGCTATGGAACGTCACCTATCGTCATGTTGATGAATCAAAATAAATGGGTTCCTTTACACGCGCATTCACAATATTCTATTTTGGATGCGGCCGCTTCTGTGGAGGCAATTGCGGAGCAGGCTGCGGCATTTGAAATGCCCGCAGCGGCTTTGACGGACCATGGAAATCTGTTTGGTGCCGTCGAGTTCTTTAAAGCGTGTAAAGAGGCACATGTAAAGCCGATTATTGGCTGTGAAGTCTATATGTCGCACGGGTCGCGGCATGAGAAGACTCGAGAGAGTGGCAAGCGCAGCAATTATCACCTTGTTCTACTCGCGAAAAATAGCACGGGTTATCACAATCTTTGCAAATTGTCCTCTATAGGTTACTTGGAGGGCTTCTATTATGTTCCACGCATTGATGCAGAAGCATTGATAAAGCATAAAGAGGGTTTGGTTTGCCTTTCAGCATGTTTAAGCGGCAGAATTTCACAGGAGATCCTTTTTGGTACTGATGCAAGCACTCGTGAGCAGATAGAGTGGTTTCAGAATATTTTTGGAGAGGATTATTATCTAGAGCTTCAGCGACATCAGATGAGTGAAGAGGATCTGCAAAAAGATGGGCTGTTTCAAGAATCATGGCTCTATCAGCAGTATCAGGACTATATTACCAAACAAACAACGGTCAATGCAAAGTTGATAGAGCTTTCACGCTCCTATAATATCCCATTAGTTGCAACAAACGATAGCCACTATATTTACCGAGATGAGTGGAAAGCTCACGAAATTCTTTTAAATGTCCAGTCGGGTGAACCTTGTCAAATTTGGGAAAAAGACTCTTATGGAAATCCTAAGACACTTGTTCCCAATCCGAAGAGAAGAACGTACTCTTCGCATGAATGCTATTTTAAGAGCCCTCAGCAGATGGCAGAGCTCTTTTCAGATCTACCAGAAGCTATAGAAAATACTTTGAAAGTGGCCGAAAAATGCAATCTAGAACTCGATTTCAAAACAAAACACTATCCTATCTACCATCCCCCAGATTCTCAAACCGTTGAAAAATACCTCTGGCATCTATGTGAAGAGGGGATCAAAAAGCGCTACACATCCGATAAATTAGCTAAAATTAAAGAGATCTACCCCGATAAAGAACCCTTACAGGTTGTTAAAGACCGACTCGACTATGAGATGAACGTCATTGTCCCCAAAGGTATGGCAGACTACCTACTCATCGTCTGGGACTTTATCAACTGGGCCAAGAACAATACTATTCCCGTTGGACCAGGCCGTGGATCTGGTGCAGGTTCGATTGTTCTCTACCTGATTGGCGTTACTGACATTGAACCCCTTCGCTTTCATCTCTTCTTTGAACGCTTTATTAACCCAGAACGGCTCTCTTACCCAGACATCGACGTCGACATCTGCATGGATAGAAGGGGGGAGGTTATCCAATACACCCTCGAAAAATATGGCAAAAATAACGTCGCGCAGATTGTAACCTTCGGTACCATGAAGGCCAAATCGAGCATTAAGGACGTGGGACGCGTGCTTAATGTCCCCTTACCTAAAGTCAACTCCATCGCCAAGCTAGTGCCTGAGGATCTCAATATCACCCTCGAGAAGGCCCTTGAAAAAGACCCCGATTTGCGCAGTGTTTACGAAAACGATCCCGAAGCCAATCAGGTCATTTCTATTGCTCAAAAACTGGAAGGCTCTATCCGCAATACCGGAATCCATGCTGCCGGAGTCATCATCAGCGGAGAGCCGCTAACCGAATACATCCCCATCTTCCTATCCAAAGACAGCAACGAAATGCCCGTCTCCCAATACTCTATGAAGCCCGTAGAGACAGTAGGGATGCTCAAGATCGACTTCTTAGGCCTAAAAACCCTCACAGCTATCAAAATGTGCGTCGATGCCATCGAACAAAGCTCAGGACAGCGCATCGATTGGATCAATCTGCCGCTGGATGATAAAGCCACCTTTGAACTACTCAATCAGGGAAAAACCCTAGGCGTCTTCCAGCTAGAATCTGGAGGCATGCAAGACCTCGCCAGGCAGCTCCATCTCGATAAGTTTGAAGAGATCATCGCCGTAGGCGCCCTCTATCGTCCCGGCCCCATGGACATGATACCCTCCTTTATTGCCCGTAAGCATGGACGTGAACCCATCGAGTATGACCATCCCTGGATGGAAGATATCCTTGCAGAGACCTATGGGATTATGGTCTACCAAGAGCAAGTGATGGCCATCGCTTGTCGGCTAGCTAACTATACCCTGGGTGAGGGTGATGTCTTACGTCGTGCTATGGGAAAAAAGGGCTTTGCCGAGATGGCAAATGAGCGGGAAAAATTTCGAAAAGGAGCTCTAGAGAATAGCATCAGTGAATCTACCTCCATGAAAATCTTCGACAAGATGGAGAAGTTTGCCGCTTACGGATTCAATAAGTCGCATGCCGCAGCCTACGGCTACCTTTCCTACGTCACAGCCTTTTTTAAAGCTAACTACCCCAAAGAGTGGATGGCCAGCCTAATGACCTGTGATAGCGCCGACCTTTCAAAGGTCTCCAAGTTTATCCGTGAAAGCCACTCAATGGATATTGCTATGCTTCCTCCCGATATCAATGAAGCCAGCAGCACCTTTATCGCTACTCCTCAAGGTATCCGCTTTGCCATGTCCGGCATTAAAGGTGTTGGAGAAGGAGTAGTGGAGGCAATTATTAACGAACGAAACCAAGATGGCCCCTATAAAGACCTCTACCAATTTTTTCAGCGTCTAGACTCTTCAAAAGTAGGCAAAAAAGTCGTCGAAAACCTGATAGACGCAGGATGTTTTGACTTTACGCAGTGGGGCAGAGACGCCCTGCGCTTAAGTGTCGACGAGATGTTCGATAGTTCTTCCAGATCTCAGCGGGAAGCATCTCTGGGTATACTTTCCCTGTTTTCACTGATGGGAGAAGACACCAACGCCCAGTTTTCCAAACCTCCAAAAGTACTAAGCCCATCCTCTAAGCTAGCCACACTATTACGTGAAAAAGAACTATTAGGATTTTTCTTAACAGGACATCCCTTAGATGCCTTCAAACCCATTCTAAAGCGACTATCGAATGTCCCTCTGAGCGACATCGAACAGATGGATCACGACGCTGTCTTCAGAGCTGCCTTCTTAATCGAATCTGTCCAGATACGCATCTCATCCAAATCACAAAAAAAGTTTGCTATCCTCATGATCGGTGATGGAATGGATAGCTATGAGCTACCTGTCTGGCCTGAGATGTATCAAGAAAAGCAGCACCTGCTCAATGAGAACCAACTCCTCTATGCCATCCTACAGGTGGACAAACGAGAAGGAGTGCCCAAGCTCTCTTGTCGCTGGCTTGATGACCTCTCTCTCGCCAACGAAGCGATGATTTCAGCTTGCGACAATGCCTACGACAAATTTAAGCACCAAGCCAAACAATCCTATCCCAAAAATAATGGAAAACCCAAAGAACCCCCGCCAAAAATCATGAATACACTCCCTAAACAACTGACGATTTCAGTAGATGCCCATCAGTTACGGCATAGCGATATCCTGAAACTAAAACAGCACTTCCGCAACCATTCAGGTTCCGATCCTATTTTGCTGGAATTTGTAGCGGGAGATGAAGTGATTGCAACACTCACAATAGACAGTAAGTGGGGCATTTCGCATGAGGCAGAAGGATTACACAAATTTCTCAATGCACAACCCTACATTCTTAATATTAAATAGCGTATTGAGGCAAATTAAACGCAAAGACGCGAAGGCGCAAAGAATAAAAAAAATTTTCTTTGCACCTTCGCGTCTTTGCGTTTAAATTGTTAAATCCGTGTAAGTTACCCCTCTTGTTTCTGCATAGGCTTTGAAAGTTGTTATTAGGGCATCAACAGAGGGTCGTTGTGAAGGATTATTAACTAGCATAGATGAAATAAACTGATAAAGATCAGGGTTTTTAGTTTCGAATTCTTCTTTTACAAAAAATCTTGTTTTTGGAGGTATAAAGAGATAAGGATTAATATCATCATCTTTAAGATCTAAGAGTTTTCGCTTATCAGCAAAAATGAGATAGGCACAAACACCTGCAGAGTAGATATTCGTTGCTATACCATGTTCTTGGCCCATTAATATCTCAGGAGCGGCATATATGGGAGAACCAATATATTCTCCAACAATAGAAGGAGGTCCTATAGAGAGGTTTTGTTGGAATCCAGGATCTATCAATTTGAGATGTTCGTTTTTATCGATTAAAATGTTATCAAGCTTGATATCTCTATGAACGAGTTCATTATCTTCAAGGATTTTCAAAGCTTGGAGTAAATGCCAGAAGTGGGTAATTTTTTCTTTTTCATTGAGTTTTCCTTCGATAATTAAGTCCCTAAGTTCTCTGGCTTCTGGGACAAAATCCATCACAACAGCTTCTATTTGTCCGTCGGCATTTTCAAACGCTCCATGGATTTTAATGAAATAGGGGCTATCTATACGCGCAGTGCGTTCACCAGTATTAGCCTTTGCCCATTTTTCGTAGGAAATGGGATCCTTAAATACCTTTAATAAAAAAACTTCTTTAACTCCTTTAATCTCACGTGTCGCTTTGTAAACTGTAGACATAGCTCCCTGCACTCCCAGTTTATCTATTTTGAACCCAGCTTTCTCCATCTCTGTGCGCCAACTATAGGCAGTTTTTTGAGTTGTCTTAGTTTTGCTTATAGCGGAAAGAGTGTTTAAGGCTTTTGTGGTTGCTTGTAGGGCAGGGTGAATAGCTGATGAGGGTATTAATGTTTTCCATTTGTCAATAATTTTATTTAATGAATTGCTTAAATTTTTTGAAAGTATTAAATCATTATTTCTTTCTTCTTGTGTACGCCGCAGAACCTGATTTTCATAAGCTTCTTCCACGAAATAGCACAAATTATAGACAGCTGCAGATCGGTCGTCTTTTGTCTCATTAGATGGATTTTTTGTGAGTTCCGTAATTTGTTCATTCAAAACAGGCTCGTAGGCACTACCTAGAAAAAGTTCTTTTAATTTTTCTGCTTCAATAATTGAGAGAATTTGTCCTTCTGAAGAACGAATAGCTTTCAGAAGAGCAGTTTTTTCGTCTAACACTGTATCGATCCAGGGTGTTTCCGATTTTAGCAAGGCGTCTAGATCTTTATTAATTTCTTTCCACTCGGAAGACTCAAGAATCGCTTCTGATTCTTCGTCTTGGGGAGGATTGTTTAAGAATTCTTCGAAGTCGTTTCTTAAATGTTGTGTCATCTGCAATGCAAATCTGATTTTTGGAAGTTCGCCCTTCGGTTGTTCTTCCAATGAGGGTTGTTGCCAGGGCATGAATTTACTTTCACTATAATCGTCGGTCTTCTTCAAAGCTTCATTTACGACACCATAAAGATCATTGCAAAAAGATTCTAGCTTAATTCCTTTATTGAGGTAGTCTTTCAGCAATTTATAGCTATTTTGAAATATTTCTATTTCACTTTTTAAAGCTGGAACACTGTTGGCAATTACTGAGAGTTTTTCGAAAGTCTCGTAACTAGCAACTTTCATTTTCTCCACTTGGGTAGATAGTAAGTGACCTGTGGTTATTAAAGAGTAAAGATTACCAAATAAAAAACTTTTTTGAAGATTTTCTTCAGCTTTGATATAATCAGTATACTGTAGAGTAAAAGTTTGTTCTAGCTCCTTTACTTCTTGTTTTATTGATTCAGGAGTAGTACTAGAATAATTTGGTTGTATAGAAGAACTTAAGTTACCCATAATAAAACCTATTTAGTATGTATCTATTTCCATTATAAATTTAAGTTGTTTTTTTTAGTTTAAATTTTTATTAATAATATATTAATTGTAGGCTTGATTCCCTTCTCCCTTGCGCGTTTTAAATAAAAATATTGCTATTTAGAGTGAAAAAAGCCATTTTGAGGTATTGGTTTACTTTCCTCCAGTGGAGGGGTTTTACCGCAGAGCCGCGGAGAGCGCAAAGATAACGCAGAGTTTTTTCTTTAATCTCTGCGTTATCTTTGCGCTCTCTGCGGCTCTGCGGTAGAATCCTCCCTCTATTTTAGACTGATGATTGAAGGTTAATTTATGCGAAAAATGTATAGGTATTTGTCAGCTTTCTTCGCAGGCATATCTCTGCCTTTAATTATGCCACAAGGGATTTTGGCTCATACACAAGATAATGATGATATTGCTCATGGTTACATGGGCGGCGGGAGAGCGCAGCCTAGAGGCAGTGGTGGTGTTGTAAGACAGGGAGGCGGTACTTATATTAATAGAGGAGGCGGGGTAAAACAATCTCCTTCCATAAATTCTCAGCCTACTTCACCAGAAAACGTTGATGAAGGATCTGATACCGAAGAAATACCTGATGAAGAAGAACCTGAAGTAAACATTCATGAACTTCCAGACTTTAACCTCTCAAATGAAACCCCTACTGCGCATACTGGAGATACTGTTACCCTCAAAGTCTCCGATGTACAAGCTCAACAACCTGTTACAGTCTTTTGGCGCTGGGGTGATGATGATTGGCAATCAGGAGGCATGACCTTCCAAAAGACGGCAACTCAACCTGGAAAAATCCCAGTGAGTGTTGTCATACAGGACGCAGAGGGTTTATATTCGCAAAAACAAACTATTGAAATTGAGATTAATGCTCAGACCCCCGCACCAACGAATCAGCAGCCGAGTGAATCTCAAGCTAAACGCTATTATGACATGCCTCCTCAAGACAATAATGAGCCTTCTCAACCTCCTCCCCAAACTGACGAGCAAACTGCCATCGACATTTTTGGTGCTACCGAGGTAGACAAACAGGAGACCGAACGTCTCAAAAAAGAACTGGAAAGTAACATTTTACAACTTCATCAATTAGAAGCTTATATCGAAGCGGATATCAAAATTAAGGCTGATTGCGAAGCAAAACTCGCCGTGGCACAGTTTAATGCTATTGGAGCAGAAACAGATGCGCCTTTGAAGGAAGTGCAGATGTATTTAGACTGTGTTAACCTGATGAAGAGTAAATTGAAAAAAGCACAAGAGGACATGGAGAAGCTAAAAAAGAATATAGATCGCTTGAATGGCATCCTCTCTTAATTGCTAGACAGCTTTTTTTCGGGCAAGGGCATGGCACGGGCAAGGAAATGAATTACTGGGATAGGTTCAATGCCATTGACAATAACAGCATGTTTCTCTAGAGTCTTTGGAGTAACCAGAGACTCGCATGCCTTATACTCAACTCAAAAAGTATATTATTTCCATCAGCCTCAGCCTCTTAGTCTTGTCCGCTCCTAGTGAAGCTGGCGTCAAGTGGAAAGATGGCCGATGGATCGACTCCTCGGAAATCGCTAGATGTACTGCCAATGAACACTTTGAACAAGCCTGTTGTGCCTACGACGCAGGCAACTGGCTCGAAGCAGGTAAACATTTTCGCATCATTACCTGTAACTACGCCAATACCTGTTATGGTCCCGATTCAGCCTTCTTCCTCGGTGTCTGTGACTATAATCTCGAAGAGTACGAATTCGCTAATAAAGCATTTAACTGCTACCTCAAAAACCGAAAAAATGCCGACCACTTCTTTGAAGCGATTGAATTCAAGTTTTCCATCGCCGAAGAGCTGAGGAATGGCGCTCGCTGTCGGCTACTCTCTTATCATCAACTGCCCAAATGGTCTTCAGGCTTTAAACAAGCTATCGAAGTCTATGACGAAGTCGTCTTTGCCGTTCCCAACCATGCTTTTGCAGCAAAATCATTATACGCTAAAGCCAACCTGCTCGCTTGGTTAGGGGAGTACCGCGAAGCTATTGATACCTATCAGGTCTTTTTAAGGCGCTTTCCTAAGAATGAATTAGCCTCAACCTGTTACTTGAGCATCCTTCACGCTTACTTGAAAATGGCAGAGATTGAATACCAAAACCCCGATATTCTCTCCTTTGCACAACTTACCCTTAATAAGTTTTGCAAACTCTATCCGCGTGATGAGCACCTCTCTGATGCAACAGACGTTGTCATGCAGATCAAAGAGAACTATGCCTACGGTTTCTATGAACTTGGCCTCTACTATGAAAGAAGCGGATGGCTTCGCGCTGCAGCGATTTATTATAACACCTGCCAAGAGCAGTTTCCTGACACCCA
>Ga0207072_1066_pt1 | contig 27792 bp, 24 predicted proteins | sample Alteio_BWMinHeat_68_FD_153570 | JGI IMG/M metagenome (GOLD analysis project Ga0207072, IMG submission 153570) | Enriched cells from forest soil in Barre Woods Harvard Forest LTER site, Petersham, Massachusetts, United States -... | ecosystem: Environmental > Terrestrial > Soil > Temperate forest >... | reverse complement strand
TAAGTGTGGACCTCCTACAATCGGAATCGTTGCAAGAATAGTAATCAGGATCTTCTGAACTTTGCTCACCAAAACGTGTGCATACTTTAGGGCCCATCGAGGCAAGAAATAACGAAGTAATAAGCCAACTTGTTCCTGCAATAACGGCTGCAGTTTTTGGTTTTGGTATATCGCTAGGTAAAGCCCATCCCCGTTGCTGTGGATCTGTCTGAAGGTCGACGTTCATAATCACTTCGTGTTATTAGCTTTTTTGCAGCATCATCATGTCGTACATGCGCTTGAAGCCGGGACAGATGCGGAGGAGCTCGTCGCGGGGGCCTTCGGCGACCTTTTGGCCGTTTTCGAGGTAGATGATCTTGTCGACGTACTCGATTGTGGAGAGGCGGTGGGCGATGATCACCTGGGTGACGGAGCCGTGTAGGTCTTTGACTGCGGACTTGATGTAATGCTCGCTGATGGCATCTAGGGCAGAGGTTGCTTCGTCTAGAATCAGAATGGGGGCGTTTTTGACAAGCGCGCGGGCGATAGCAAGGCGCTGCTGCTGGCCGCCAGAGAGATTCTTTCCTCCTTCATCGATTTCAGTCTGGTACCCTTGAGGGAGCTTCTGAATGAACTCGTCGGCATGGGCGCGTGTCGCGGCCTTGACGATCTGTTCTTGGGAAAAGCCCTTGCCATAGCTGATATTGGCGGCAACGGTATCGATAAAAAGAAAAGGGCGTTGAGGAACAAAGGAGATCGCTTCGCGGATCGATTTTTGGGTGTAGGAGTGGATTGGCTTGCCATCGAATAGGATCTCTCCCCCTTGGATATCGTAGAGACGGGGCAAGAGCTGCGCGATCGTGGATTTGCCAGCTCCGGTGGGGCCGACAAGAGCGACCGACTCCCCTTTCTTAATGGTAAAAGACAAATCCTTGAGCACCCACTCGTCTAGGTAACGGAAGGAGACGTTTTTAAATTCGATGGAGTGTTGCAGGCTGGCAAAAGAGTGCGATCCGGGTGCATCGGCCATATCGGACTTCATATCCAAGACTTCAAACATGCGCTCAGCGGCGGTGATTCCTCTTTGAATGTGGCTGTTTTCTTCTGCAAATTTTTTCACGGGCTCATAAAAGAGATAGAGCATGCCGCAATAGACGAGCACCTCAGAGACGCCTAAATGGATGACATAAAGGCCATACAGAAGGGCTGTGGCCAAAAACAGCATGGCAATCGTGTGAACAACCGGGCGTGAAGAGAGATCGTACCTGGCACTTTTGACTTCCAACGCTGCCATCTTGTCATTTCTCTCTTTGTACTTTTCCAAAGAGAAATCCTCCATCGCGAATACTTTGACGGTCTGGATACCGCCCAAAAAGTCTAATAGAACAGATGTGAATGTTTCTTGGTTGCGCTGAATCTGGCGCGAAATGCGTCTGACACGGTTTGCGATAAACACAATGGGGAAAATGATGCAGGGAAACCCAAGGAAGATGAGCAAAGATAGCTGCCACGAGGTCAAAAAGCAAAAGGTGAGCGTCGTGAGCACCGTGAAGGGGGTCTGCAAATAATTGACGAGACAGGCATTGAGAGCTTCAGCAATCAAAGCGGCATCTCCTACAACGCGTGAGGAAATGCTCCCCATGTTATAGTGCTGATAAAAGGTCATTGGGAGCGATTGGATGTGCTCAAAATAGCGCTGACGCAAATCGGCGCTCACTCGAATGGCTAGCAAGCGGGTTGAAAACCTGTGTGTGAATAGAACAACCGCTTTGAAGAGAGCAACAAAGAAGATCAACAGGGCTAGGTGAGTCAAGTGATCGTCGATGGAGATGCGGGCGTTGATCCAATCGGTCACGCGGTTTAAGAGACCATGTTCTGTTGGGGGCATGCTCTTCTGAGTGATGATCCCGATTGTCAAAATTTCGGTCTGATTCGCTATGGTGAGCAAGCACATGGCCAGAACGATCAATACGACGAGCCACCGATGGACGGGCGATTTAAAGGCAATCGAGAGCAGGCGCTTCATGATTTGCGTTCCGAGTAAGCACCCATTTTGCGGAATTTGTGATACCGCTGTTCGAGAAGAATTTCGAGAGGAACATTTTTCAAGATTCGGGCTTGTTCAATGATGAACGTTTTTACGTTGTCAATTGCTTGTTGAGGCTGATGGTGGGCGCCCCCAAGAGGCTCATTGATGATCGCATCGATGATGCCGATCTCAAACACATCGTCAGAGTTGAGCTTGAGCATCTGCGCAGCATCGACGTTTTTAGCGGAATCTTTCCATAAGATTGAGGCACACCCTTCGGGGGAGATCACAGAATAATAGGAATGTTCTAACATGGCGACGACATCGCCGACTCCCATGCCTAAAGCACCTCCTGAACACCCTTCTCCGATAATCACAACAATGATGGGGGTTTTTAAGGCAGACATTTCACGTAAATTCATCGCAATCGCCCACCCTTGCCCTCTTTCTTCGGCTTCCAAAATGGGGTTTGCACCGGCGGTGTCTAACAAGGAGATAACGGGCAATTGAAACTTTTCGGCAAGCTTCATGAGACGGAGCGCTTTGCGAAACCCTTCGGGGTTAAGCATCCCAAAATTGCGGTAGATGCGGCTTTCGGTGTCATTCCCCTTTTCTTGTCCAATGATCACGCATTTGAGATCGCCGATTGTGGCTAAGCCCCCAATCACGGCGTGGTCATCGCTAAAGCTGCGATCGCCGCAAAGCTCATGAAACGAGGAACACAGTCCTTTGATGTAATCGCTCGTATGGGGTCTAGAGGAGTGTCGGCATATTTGAACCCGTTGCCAGGGAGTCAATTCGGAGTAGACTTGTTCTTTGAGCTTTTCAAGCTTTTGTTCGAGCTTTTTAATCTCGGACAAAAATAGGGGGCTACCTTGATTTTGCTTTTTCAAGTGTTCAATCGTTTTCAGATACTCTTGAATTGGCTTTTCGTGTTGTAAGAATTCCAATCTTTCCCCCTAATTCTCGGCAATTTGTGCGTCAAAATAATCCTTTACGATTTCAATTTCAGCAGAACGTAAAGTGATGATCGCATACAATTCTTCGATGTCGGCCGTGCTTAAACGAACACCGCCATCGCTTTCGTATTTTCCAAGCAAATCATTCTTCTCGACCAGCTCGCCGCTTGGCCCCAGGATCCAAGGAACGCCATGGATGCCAAACCCTGCAGGAGATGCCGTACAGCCGCTTATTTCTTTGCAAAAAGGGATCCAACGCGTTCCAAAGACGGTGATCATCTCGGCACGCTTTCCGTTGTAGGTCCCCATGACTTTGGGCTTGTAAACCGCGGTTTTAGAACCGAGCTGATATTTGCCATATGGTGTAAGCAAACCTGATGGAGAGGTGTTGTCGACGCGACCAAGCCCTACTGGATAGGTTTTGATCAGGACGTGCTGGTTGGTATCCTGATTGATGTAAAAGAGCCACATTTTGCTTCTAGTGGTATCGACAAGGAGATAGAAGCTGAAATTGACAGCGGGATTGTACACATTAAAGCGATCGCCATCGGCAACATCCTGTTTTGTATAGTCGGGCTTCCCATTGCGTCCGCGCGCAATGAAGTGGCGCGATGTGCGGTAGTGATTGGCATAATCGGAAAGCCACGCTGGCCGCCCCTTTTGCCACGGCACACGGCTTTTGTACACAATGGTCTCGACGATCGGCAACCGGGGTTCGCGTTTGTTGAATAGCTCTTTGGTCCGATCGACATCGGCTGGAGGTTCCCTTCCCGATCCACTTAAACCAGGGATGGTCGGCTGGAGGATTGGTTTGGGATTCGCAACGACGAGGGCTTTGGTCTCTTGTGAAGGGGAAATTTCTGTGCGCGTCGCAACCGAAGTGGCTTCAGCTGGTTCGTCGGAGCCTTGCTTAAAAAATGCTGCAACTGCAATGGCAAAAAACAGCACCGTCGAAACTATCGCCAATATCTTTGGAAAAGACATCGATCATCTCCCCTTTACGTTATCTCCCCTTACGTGAAGGAGAAATAGATAATTATAGCGTTAAATCCATAAAAATCAAAGGAAAAAGCTGACATTGAGGAGGTTTGCTTTCCTAAAAAATTCTATCAATGCTGTGTCTAATTTTCTACTGCGTACGGGCCAGTACACGCTCTTTCGGATCGCGCTTGGCAAGTAGCTTTGTCGGAAACTCAATACGGCTTCTCATCTTCTTACCGGGAGTAAATTTAACAGCATTTCGAGCCGGAATCACAATGGGTTCAGCCGCTCTTTTAGGATTGCGTCCAATTTTTTGTTTACGTTCAACGACCTCAAACACCCCAAAATCGCGAAACTCAAGACGTCCGCCGCCTGACAAGCAATCCGTCATCTTATCAAGAAATGCTTGAATAACATGCCGCACGTCATTTGCATGAATGCCCTTCTCTGCCGAGATCGAATGGATGAGTCTCTTTTTGGTCATAGTACTACCTTTTTTCGCCAGTGCTGCCATAAGCTTTCACTCCTTCATGATTAATAGGTAAAGAGAAGACTCACGTCCTCTCAAATATTTTCAACCGCACATCGGTCGGCTGCATCTATGATAATTATTCAAGATTTCAATTCAATATTTTTCTTCACACCCTCAAGGATTTATGACCTTCAAGATCACCTTATGCTTTTTCCCAGCCGCGAGCAGAAGCATCTTCCCTTCGATCAAATCACTCTGTGCGATGGCATAATTTTCATCGGTAATTTTTTGATTATTCAAATAGACGCCTCCATTTTTCACGAGGCGTCGCGCTTCCCCTTTGCTCGCTTGCATCTCGAGCTGCACGAGCAGGTCGATCACTTTTGCTCCAGACACGCTTGCCATCGGAAGATCTTTGTGAGACATGTCGCGCGCAATACTTTCTAAAATTGCAGCGTCTAAGACAGTGTCTGAACCAGGCGCTGCCCCTTTGGTAACTTTAAGAGCAGTTTCTAACCCTTCTGGCCCGTGGATCAAGCGGGTTACCTCTTCAGCCAGGCGCCGCTGCGCGGTGTTCGGCTGATAATCGGGACGCGCCATCGCCGCTTCGAATTGCCGAATTTCAGCCATATCCATAAATGTCAGCAGCTTCATCAACTTGATTACATCGGCATCGGTTACGCGGATAAAATATTGGTAAAATTCGTAAGGAGAACATTTTTCAGGAGCAAGCCAAATCGTCCCTTGCTCCGATTTGCCAAACTTCTGCCCGTCACTGCGCGTCAAGAGCGGGAAGGTGATCCCATAAGCGGACTTGCCTAAGACCTTCCGGATCAAGTCGGTGCCCGCTGTGATATTCCCCCATTGATCGCTTCCGCCGAGCTGAACCGTGACGCCCAGTTCTCGAAACAGATGTAAAAAATCGTATCCTTGGAGCAGCTGGTAACTGAATTCGGTAAAGCTCATCCCCTCTTCGCTATTGATGCGGAGCTTCACAGATTCTTTTGCCAACATCGGGCCAATTCGGAAATATTTGCCCACATCGCGCAAAAAATCGACAAAGGTAAAGTGTCTAAACCAGTCGAGATTGTTTAAAATCAGAGGGCGGTTTTGGGAATCGCCCGAAACGAGGACTGTTTCGAGATTTTTCCGAATCCCTACCAGGTTCTTGGCGATGACCATTTCATCGAGGAGCTGCCGTTCGACAGCCTTTCCAGAAGGGTCGCCGATCATCCCCGTAGCACCCCCTACAATGGCAACAGGGGTATGCCCACACCTCTGAAACCACGCTAGACCCATGATCGGGACTAAACTCCCCACGTGGAGGCTATCGGCAGTTGGATCAAAGCCACAGTAGACCTTAGCTGGTTTTTCTAGAAGGGTGCGCAATTCTGGGTGAGTGACGTCCTCGACGAACCCTCTCTCTTCCAAAATGTCAAACACGTTTTTCACGACCATTCCTGGGGTATATTGGTGAGATTCTCGTCTTTTAAGCAATTTTCTGTCAATGGCGGGCCAGAGAGCCTTTCCCTCTGATTAAAGAAATTAATAAAATCCTAACACACGCTTAATTTTAAATAAATATGTTTACACTATAATAGAACTATAAAAACAATAAAAACCAAGCAAAAAGGAGCTTAAATGTTAACAGCCTTGATACCAAATAACCCCATGCAGAGCCTTAAAGATCAGGTTTCTTCCACATTTGGTTTTGGAACAGCTCAAGGGAGTCAGAACATCGGCAGAAAATTCGCTTTTGTCGCGGTGGGAGCAGTTGCTGTCCTCGCCGTCAGCAGCTTCGTCGTCACGGCAATTAAGCTCACCGTAGTGGCAGCAATCATCGCCGCTGCAGCCTCGGAAAAGCGGAACAAGCTCCTGCCCCCTCTTTTGGTCCTAGGCGCAGCCGCTTACCTGCTCACCCCACTCAACCTTCTGCTCCTCACAGCTGCTGGCGGTGCCGCAGCGGTCCATCTCTACCACAAGAAATAGAGCTTATTTTGAATGAGCTCCGTTGAGAGCCTTGCTATTCGCATCGGGGCTGACTTTTCCAAGAAATTGGGGAAGTTCAAGCCCGGCTAGGGAAGCGACGTCATGAAGAGCTGGGAGCGATTTTGTAAATTGGTTGATGAAATTTGAGGTCGAAGACCCTTTTCCATCATGGCCGCCGCTATCCCAGACCGTGATCTTATCAATTTTGATGTTCTTAATCGCTTCCACTTGAAGTTTGACAATCTCTTCCAGTTTTTCGATGAGGAGCATGGTGGCCGCGCTTTTAGCATCTTGACCGCAAGATTCAAAGAGCTGCTTATACCCTGTGGCTTTCGCGTCTAAGAGCTTTTGGATCCCTTCTGCTTCCGCTTGTCTGATCGACAAGATAGCTTCTGCCTCCCCTCTTGCTTTAATCATCCGACTTTGTGCTTCCGCTTCTGCTTCGATTTGCATTTTGCGCTTTTTAATTTCCTGAGGCACAATTTGCTCAGCTTCCAAAAGCTGCGTTTGCGCTAAGGCTCTCGCTTTTTGGATCATCGCTTCTGCGTTTTGCAAAGCAACCTGGCTGCGTTGGGCAGCTTCTGCTTCTCTTTCTGCTAAGAGTGCGTTTGTAAGCGCCATTTGGGCTTTGGAGTCGTTCTCCCCTTTGACTGCATCTGCATGGTAAGAAGCCACAGACACGCGTCTGTCTCTTTCTGCTAAAGACTTACCGATCTCCCCTTGCTTTTCTTGCTCTGCTACATCGACTTTTGCCTGATTTACGGCCATCGAAGAAGCTTTCATCCCGATGCTTTCAATGTAGTTAGACTCATCGGTGATATCTGTGATGTTGACGTTCACAAGTGTCAAACCGATCTTATGCAATTCCGGCTCGATGTTATTTTTAATTGATTCTAAAAACCGCTCTCTATCTTGGTTGATCTCTTCAATGCGAAGTGATGCTACTGTTAGGCGCAACTGGCCAATGATGATTTCTGTTGCCATCGATTCAATTTCTTTGTGGCCTAAATCAAGCATTCTAATAGCAGCATTGTTCATCACATCTTGGGTGATCCCAACAGCAATTGTAAAGGTGCTGGGGACGTTGACGCGGATGTTTTGGTGGGACAGTGCCCCCCTTAATGGAATGTGGATCGTGCGAGGTGTTAAATCTAAAAAGGCATACCCTTGAATCAGTGGCCATATGAATGTACCACCGCCATGGTAGCATCTGACTGTCTTACTGCCAGCAACCCGTCCGTAGACAACCAAGACTTTGTTTGAAGGGCATCTTCGATACAATTTTGCTAGGAAGTATATTGTGGAAAATAGGAAGAGCAAAAACCCAACGACTGTGAGGCTCAAATAAAAAAAATCAAACATAAATACTCTCCTTAGAGTGGTGTGACGACGACTGTATTGTTATCGATTTTACCAATAATTTTTACCCGAACAAATGAGGATAATTCTTCCCGATGGCGCGAGATCGCATTAATTTCATGAGTGAAGTTTTGGAGTGTCATAGAAATTTTGCCTACTCCCCCTTTTGGAATCCTCTGATAGACGTAAGCCTCTTTACCAATCGTCTCCTCAATTTGAAAAACATCCCCGGAGCTCATTAATTTCTTTGCAATTCGAAAGACAAAGCGAATCACAAGGGCTGCTAGGATGCCGGCAGCTAAAGAGACGCCAATTGTCGTAGAAGTTTGCAGAGCAAATTCACTTTGGCATGTGATAGCAGCCCATCCAAACACCATTAAAAATCCGGTGATCGTCTGCATCGATAGCCATTTGAATTTTCTGATGTCTGCAGGGTCGATGTCTATTTGATGGTGATTCTGAAATGAAGTGTCGCTCATGTCAAAGTGATCATGATCGACAAGGCCGCTCATATTCAATGCGAATTGAATAAGAAACATCCCCGTTCCAGCAAGTGCGCAAAACCAAAACACTGAACCCGAACTAATTAATTCATTAAAATATTCGATATATTCAGACATAATTAACAAATCCAACAAGCTGATTTAGCATCAAATACCGTTGTGCACACCTAATCTGGAGACATGATGCTACAAGCTTTGTTTAATTGCAAATTCAATAAATTTGTATTAGTATCGTTTTATCTGAAAGATAGGAAATTCAAGCTATTCAGTTTCACCGAGAGTTTCAAGATCGGCAATATCTTTATGTCTACCGATAGCGCGTTTATTTTTGAGAAAGGCTTCTCTACCTAAATAATAGATGGTATCTTTTCCAAATGTTCCTGTTTGCCGACTAGCCCAAATTTCATCTGCAGTCAAACCGTCTAACGTTGTGAGTATGTCAATCCGTACTGGAGGATACCCTAGTTGGATAACATCTTCTGAGAGTATGTCTTGCTCGGTTAGCGCAAGACTCTGTAGACCAAAACTTGCAAGAGCATTGATCAAAGCTTGTGCATTTGAAGATGAAGGTTTAATCCATATGTCTAAGTCTCCTGTAAACCTCGGAAAACCTAAGTATGCCAAGGCAAAGGCTCCGACTAGGACATATTCAACCTTGTTTTGGTTCAAAGCTGCGATGAAATCTGAAAAATCGGGATGGATTTTCATGTACGATGCAATTTGCGTTTTTGAAGAATGTGCACAAGCCTGGGAATAGTTGTGTTTCCCGAAAGAACGTAATACTGTTCCCTTAAAAATTCTATTGCCGAGATACGTTCTGACTCAGGTTTGCTTAGCCAGTACTGTAAATCGTTAGTTTGCTCGTGCTGTCTGACGATATGCACGGCCATTTCTCTTGGTTTGCTCATACTTTTATGATAACATTCCACGTTCATAAAAGAAAGAAAAGGTTGATCCTTTCTGAAAAAACTCCAAAGAGTCCGTATCAATAAATTAGACAGGAGATTGATGATGAAGTTCATGACGGCGCTTTGCAGTTTTTTATCCCTTTTTTCCATGGGTGATGCACACCCATTCAAATACGACTTACATCTCACAGTCCTTCCAGGGACAAATTCTAGAACCATGGTGTGCTTTCATGGATATGGAGCGGACTACCAGATTGGTAAAATTATCAAATCCTCTGGCCTAATCGGAGCCACAATTATCAGCTTTAATTTCCCAGATTATGGGAGGATCCAAAATGTCACAGATCCAAACATGGCAACTTTTGGCTCCATTCAAGAGCTTTTACCCGCTTTCTATGTCTTGAAAACATGCTTTCTCGACAAAGGACTCGATGCCGTTGACCTTTATGGATTTTCAGCTGGCGGAGGGGCTATTATCAACCTCATCGCCGTACTCAACACGCCAATGTATGACGCAGAATTGGAGAAAATTGGCATGACTGATGCGGATAAGAAAAAGCTCTTAAACGCCATTCAAAACGGTATTGTGATTTTAGATGTTCCGCTTAAATCGATCGAAGAACTCATCGCCTTTAGAGGTTCGGCACCAGAACTTGAAATCATTGGAAAAAACTATCGCAACAACCATTTGCGCCCAATCGATTCACTAGACTTGCTGAAAGGGCTGTCCTTAAATGTGATCCTCTATTTTGAATCGCCAGACGAGGTCCTTTCAAACCGGGAAGATTCTAACTATATCGCTAAACTCAGAGCTGCCAATAGCCTTGGAAACACCTCTGTTCTCATCAACAGCGCAGGCGGCCATATGGGTTTCCACATGCCTATTTGGCAACTGTACTCTCAAATGGTGCGCAAGCGAACTTAAACAATTTCAAAAATATCCAATTCCTTCATCTCTGCAAGAACGGTATTCCTTACATCGTCGTGAGATCCTCGTATGCCGGAGAGCGATAAAACGCGCAGATGGGCACAATTTTGTTTCCAGGAGCGTATCCACCCGAGCAACGGTTCGGGTTCCCTTTGCGAGAAATTGCAAGTGAGCCAGAGCAAATTGGGAAAGCTTCTTGTGATCTCTACAAAATGCTGATGATCAAAAACGGGATCGATTAAGTTAAGAATTGTAACATGGGAATGCCATTCTTGATTTTGGAGGAGTTTGGTGAAATTTTGCATTGCCGCCCCCCGCAAACGGTAGTCTATCTGCACCAGCTCAACCATCCAATTATTTAATAGGGTGTTTGCCGTCAAGTGGCTGCAAATTTTTAAATGGCTCTTGTATTGATTGAGAAAACTGAGAATCGCGTTTTGAACCTTGTCAGTTTCTGTTGAAAGTTGGCCACGCAAAGTTCCCAGCTCAGAAGTTCTCCTCTCTCTCGTGGCTGCGTCAATATTCCGCATCGATTGTCGTAAGGTTTCCATTTGCCCGGACAACTCATCGAGAAATTTTATCGTTGGGGCCAAGTCGGGCAGATTCCAATCCTTGAGATCGAATTGATGTGAAGCGACTTTGACTTGCGGGGCTTGCCGTGAAAATGGGGTTAAATCCATATCCCCAAGTTTCTGAATTGCTTCACTATCGCCCGCCTCAATCATCCATTTCTGAAAATCTCGAAAATTGTCATTAAATTTTCTTAATACATTCCTTGTCACGTAGTCACCCAGGAAATCTAATGCGACAGGGTCAAGAGAATCGTAGGAAGTGCAAAGAGGATCTTTTTCAATAGCCTGAAGATCCTGCAGCATTTTCAAAGTGAAAGGGCATTGCTCCGATAAAGTGATCAGGCCGTGAGTTTGCGTTTCTATCAAATTCAAGCTCAAGTGCACTCTCAAAAGGCACTCAAAAAAGGGAATACTTTCTAAAAAAGCCTGATCAAACTGACCCTCTTGATCCCCAATCCGGACTCTGATCTGTTGGCTTGGACCCTCTCTATTTGCCATGAGGGGATTTTCAGCCATCCCCAAATTGAAGCGGAGATGGAGATGTTTGCAAAGATGTTTTTGCACCCATTTGACGATGTTTTGTTTCATTTCAGCCTGAGAGAGGGGGGCTTGTGGAGGAAGAGGCGCAGCAACAGCAGGCGGATGTTGTGGGACTAAATTTGGTGCTCCGTTCTGGGGATTTTGTTCCGTCCATCTCCTATGGAGCATGTAAAGAGCAATTCCAACGACAGCTACAAGACTTAAGCCAAGGGCCCAGGCAGCGGCTGAATTTGTGGGGAAAAGATCTCTGCGAATCTGTGTAAAACGGGCCGCAAGAGGACGTAGAATCATTTGGAACCGAGAAGCCGCTACTTCATTCATTTTGATTGTTGAGGCTGAAGCAGGTGCAGAGATTGCACTTTGTGCCGCAAAAACATTCTCAGCGGTTTGCTGATTAGAATTAATGATCAAACCTGTTGCCATTTTTTAACCCTTAAATTATTTTTTTATTTAATGAATCGACCGCTTCCCAGTCTATATGCAACACAACCAACGATTGCCAATTGGATGAAATTCTGATAGGGAGCAAGTGTCGCTCTTACCGTGTTGATATAACCAGATAAAGAATTCGATACGTTTTGCCCGGCAGGTTGCTGTGCGTTGTTATTAGAGCTAAGTATCTTACTTATAGCATAACTTGTCGCAATGCCCAAGAGCATCGCAGCCGCTGGGCTTCGTAACAGAGAAGGGATAATCTCCTTGTTTTCTTCGTAATCGCTAATTAAATGTATGAATTGCCTGCCAAAGAAAAGAACTTCATTTCCTAAACCTACCAGTTGCCTTGCAAAAAAGAGGTTTTGATTTACGTTTGCGTTACCAGGTAAATTTAACATATTAATCCCTAATTGTGTCCATATTGTTGATTATTGAAGACGTAATTTAACAAAACATAGTGTTTTTGTCAACTATTTTGCTGACTCTCTGCTGCAGGTGAGGCATAGACTTAAGGGGCAATAATTTTATTTAAAATAAAAGTGCATTCGGCTAGTGTGCGGTGAATGGAGGCGTATCATGCTCTGCACACGGCTGGCTGCTTTTTTGTTCGTTCTTAGCTTGTTCTGGGGAAGCCCTAACAGTGTGCATGCTGAGTGCTTGCCGCCCGATCTCGAGCTGCGCGCTGCCGCCTTCTTCCCCGAATCGAAGCTCTATCGGGAAATTTATGGCACACTCCCCTCCCTCCAACTGGAAACTTCTTACCCTCTCATCGACAACGTGCGCATCTGGTCGAATATCACGGGCATTTATCAAACGGGACACTCGATTCCTTTGCATGACCGGACGAGCATCCTCGTTTTGCCCTGGAGTCTTGGGCTCAACTACATGTGCTGTTGCAGGTATGATGTGCACATGGCTTTTGGTGCAGGAGCCTCGTTTACAACGATACGGATCAGAGACCACTCCCCTTATGTTAGGCCGATCACACAAAGATACGAAGTGGGAGGTCTTTTAAAATTCAAGATTACGAAGAGTTTTAATTGTGTAGATTTTTCATTTTTTACAGACTACTTCCTCGTCGGTGTCCAGGTGGGAAAATCTGACCGCTGCGTCTCGCGACACTCTGCAGATGTGGGCGGTCTTTTCGTTGGACTCGGCGTTGGAAAAACATTTTAACTTCTTAATAGGCCACCACCATGAACACCTATCGTAAACTTCTCGTTCTCTTTTTGTGCCTTTTTAGCTTTCTTTTTACGGAGGGCGCTCTCGCAGTATCTTGCTCTTGCACAGGCTCAGTAGCCGGCCACGTCAACGACTGCGTCACCAATGCACCTATTGCAAATGCGAAAATTGAACTGCGACGTTGTAACCATGTGATCGCGACGACGTTTTCAGCTGCTGATGGCTCTTTCACGTTTCTGAACGTGAAAGGGGGGGAATATAACCTACACGCGAGTGCCGCGGGATATGAAAACAAATTTACCGGCTGCCGCGTCCGTTCAGGATATGTTACGCGCGTTAGGATCTGTCTCAAGCCGAATGGTGGCACGATCGCTGGGCAGGTGACGAACACCACGTACCCAGGGCCTGGAATTAACGGCGCCACTGTCTCAATCATCAGAGGCGCGCTTATCGTCGCCCAAGTCACGACCTCCGGAGGCGGCTTTTACACAGTTCCCAACTTAGCCCCAGGCTGCTACAAAGTCGTTGCTTCTGCGGCTGGTTTTCAAAGCAATATAAAAGGTGCAAAAGTCTCTAAAGGACATACAACAACCGTCAATTTGCCTCTCCAACCAACTGGAGGCACCATCAGTGGGACAGTCAAAAACACAGCTTCTGCCCCAATTGCCGACGCGGATATTTCTCTCTACGATGGGCCCCACCTCATTGCAGCCACGACGACAGATTCCGTCGGATTTTACACTTTCCCGAATCTAGCGGCGGGCAATTACACAGTAGAAGCGACTGCTGAGGGATACCAAACGCAAGTTGTTGGGGCTACCGTCATTTCTGGTAACACAACCACTGTTGATTTTGTTCTGCAGGCAAATCCGGGTAAAATTGCGGGCACGGTGCGCGACAGTCAAACCACGCTCGCCATCAATGGCGCCCTCGTTTCAGTATTCAAAGGACCTGACTTGGTCGGATTTGCCATCACCGATTCATTTGGCTACTACGAAATCCCCGGTCTTGCTCCCGATCACTACGAAGTTTTTGCAAGCGCAGATTTATACGCCACGAGCTCGGTGGGTGCGACGGTACAGTCCGATCAAACGACGGTTGTCAATTTCTTCCTCGTCCCAATCTCCGGTTCAATTGCAGGAACTGTCACCGATCATTCAACACACCTAGCAATCGTTGGAGCTACGGTCCAAATCTACGACGGTCCGGATCTTATCGCAAGCGCACTGACAGATGACAGTGGCAATTATCTTGTGCCGGGCTTAGCACCTGGCAATTACACGGTCGTGATCTCTGCGGCGACTTATCAAACGTTTTTTGCAGGCGCCACAGTGACTTCGCAAAATACAACGACCGTCAATGCGGCCCTGGTGCTGCTCCCCGGATTCATTGCCGGGACAGTCAAAAACGCATCCACCAATCCAATCCCAGGCGCACTCATTGAGGTATACGATGGAATGACCGTGATTGGAAAAGGAACAACTGATGCAAATGGCAAGTACAACATATCTGGTATTCCGCCCGGCACCTATACTGTTGTGGCTTCTGCATACACATACCGTTCACAAAGCGTAGGAGCCACTGTGACTGCGGGAATGACCACGACAGTTAATTTCACCTTGCAGTCAGATCCAGGAACAATTGCAGGAACTGTCACTGATGCTACAACAGGCTCTCCGATCAAGAGTGCCAGCATCCGCATTTTCCAAGGAACAACACTCATCAGTAGCGCTTTGACCGACTCCTCTGGCTTCTACCAAGCGACCGGGATTTTTCCAGGGCAATATGACGTCGTTGCAGAAGCGACAGGTTACCAAACAAAAACCAGCGGCGTCACGATCATCGATGACTCGACAGTCATTGTCGATTTCGAGCTCCTCTCTAATCCTGGCACTTTAGAGGGCACAATCACAGATGCTACGACCACAAATCCGATCGAGGGAGCCTCGGTCGACGTCTATCTCGGAACCATTTTCATCGCTTCAGCACTTTCAGATGCTCAAGGGAACTACTCAATTCCCAACCTCGCCCCTGAAACATACCAATGCATTTTTTCAGCGCCTGGCTACCAAGATGCATTGTCGTCGACCACGATTCAGTCAAATAATACGACTACTTTGGATATCGCCTTGAAGCCATTCCCTGGCAGCGTAACAGGGCACGTACAGGAGAACCCAAGCACGCCGATCCCTAATGCCACGATCACCATTTATATGAACAATGTGCCTGTTGGTTCCACCCTTACAGACTCTTTGGGCAACTACACGTTGTCAGGATTAGCTCCTGGTGACTATATCATCGTTGCCGAAGCCGATTCTTACCAGACCGCAAGCCAGCCGGTCCAGATCATCATGAATATGACCCAAACGGTGAACTTTACCCTTCTGCCAAACCCCGGAACAATTAGCGGGACGGTCACTGACGCTGACACTTCTAAACCGATCGATGGCGCTTCGGTCGCTTTGTATAGGGGATCGATCTTGATTGCGTTTGCACAAACAGACGCTGATGGATTTTACACACTTCCTAACCTCGCACCGGGTTCCTACACACTCGTCGCAGATGCTTTCCCTTACCAAGCAGCCTCTGTTGGCGTTTCAGTCCAAGCGAATGCGACAACGACAGTCAATTTTGCCCTTTTGCCTGACCCCGGTGCACTTACGGGGACTGTCACATCAATCACCACTTCAGATCCGATTCCAGGAGTCTTCATCGAAGCCTATTTAGGGCAAGTCTTGCTTGGAACTGCAGTCACTGACGGTGCTGGACAATATACGATCCCAAATCTCCCTCCAGGAGATTATACAGTGGTTGCGCAACCACCTATTGGATCGCACTTGTCTGCAGACACAGAAGCTGCCTCCATTGTGGCAGAGCAAACAACGACGTTGGATTTTGCGCTCGGATCTAATGCAGGCACTTTTGCTGGCATGGTCACCAACACAACGCCAAGCGCGATTGCCAATGCGTTAATTTCGGTCTATTCAGGAGAAATCCTCTTCAATAGTACCTTTACAAACAGCTCAGGCAATTACACAATCGGCGGTCTACCTCCTGGACAGTATACTGTCACTGCAGATGCAACGGGTTACCAATTGGGATTCCAAACGGGCACCATTACAGCCGGCAACACCACAATCATTAACTTCACTTTGCAATCTAACCCACACGCCATTTCGGGCACCGTTACCGATGCGGTCACCGGCAAACCAATTCCAGGAGCGACGGTCTCCATCTTTAGCGGCTCGACGTTCATTACCTATGCCGTGACAGATTCGTTAGGCGAGTATGTGGTCAACGGGTTAGCAAACGGCACCTACACAGCCGAAGCCTCTGCAGTCAACTATAACACTGTTGATGCCTCTGTCACGATCAGTGGATCTGATGTTGTTCAGAACTTTGCGTTGCGCCCGATCCCCCTCAATCCAACCAATCTGACCGGAACGTCGATTAAGAACAAATTTCTCACACAAACGAACCGGATGAATCAAATCACCTGGTCTCCCAGCGTTAGCCCCGATGTCGTCGGCTACCGCGTCTATCGCAATGGGCAGCTCGTTGCCACGATTCCAGCTGGAGGCCCCTATGTTTACAATGACCAGAATCAATCAAAAGGGGTGGCTGTTACCTACACCGTTGTCACGGTCAATGCAGCAGGTGAAACCAGCTCCGGGGCCTCGATAACGGTCCAATAACGTATGGCTGATGAAGCGCACATTTTTCGCTGGATCGATGCACAAGAAGAGCGGATGATCCGCCTTCTAAAAGAGTGGTCCTCGATCAATTCGTTTACGGAAAACACCCACGGCCTGCAGCAGATGCTTGAGGCATTATCCAAAGAATTTTCCGTGCTGGGCGGCACGCTGGAACAGATCGACCTGTTGCCACATCCTACCACAGAGCCAAATGGCGTCCGCGCCTTCCATCCAACCGGACGGGCGCTCCACATCATCAAACGCCCGCAAGCCGCCAAACGGGTTTTGCTCGGCGGCCATATGGACACCGTCTATAAACCAAGTGAACACCCTATCCTGCCGCAAATTTTCGAACGCCATAAATTGAAAGGGCAAGGGGTCGCGGATATGAAGGGAGGGCTGATCATTCTCTTAGTTGCCCTTCAAGCCTTTGAGCAACACTCGCATAGTAGCAACCTCGGATGGGAAGTGGTGATCTCTCCCGATGAAGAGATCGGCTCCCCTGCTGCCGAAGAGCTGTGGAAAGCCGCCGCCAAGCGGAACCATGTCGGCTTGCTTTTCGAGCCCGCCTTCCCCGATGGCGCTTTAGTCGACGAACGGGGCGGATCGGCCAACTGGTCCATCTTTGCCAAAGGCATCTCAGCACATTCCGGCAGGGATTTCCATCGGGGGCGCAATGCCATCGTCGCGCTAGCTTCGTGGATTCAAACAGTCGTCAAACTCAACGAAAAAAAAGAGGCCACGCTCAATATCGGCTCGATTGGCGGCGGGGGCCCTGTCAATATCGTCGCCGATCACGCCTTTTGTAGAGCCAATGCACGTGTCAAAAGCACAGAGTCTTTCGAGTTCATCGACAAACGCCTGCATCGAGAAGCTGAAAAGCTCAGCGTCGATGGGATCCACCTCTCCGTGCATCTCGACAGCTACCGCGCACCGAAGCCCCTAACGCCCGCAACCAAAAAATTAATCGAGACGTTGAATACCTGTGCAAAGGAGGAGGGATACTCCCTTCACTATCGTGCATCGAGCGGTGTCTGCGATGGGAATATCGTTGCAGAGGAAGGCATTCCTGTCCTCGATAGCTTAGGCATGATCGGAGAAGGGCTCCACACACCCGAAGAATGGGGCGACCTAGAAAGCCTGCGCTTGCGTTGTAGACTTGTAACTCGCTTCTTGCTACATATGGGTCAAACGCAGGAATAAGCCTTATGGCAGCAGATCACCAGCCTCACTACCCTCTCGACCCCTCTTTAGTCGCTGCACAACTCGCTGCAGACCCGCGCGTCGCTCAGGCAAAAAAGCTATTGGATGAAGCAGAAAAAGAGCACCAAAAGAAACTCACAGCCATTCGGCCAGTCAACCCTAAACTTAAAATGTCTTATTCACAAATGCTCGCCGATTTTTCCAACTACCGGAGCATCCCCCTTTGGTTTCCCTACATTGGAAGCGGCATTGGCCACGGCCCCTTTGTCGAACTTGCAGATGGAAGCGTCAAATACGACTTTATCTGCGGCATCGGCCCCCATTTTTTTGGCCACAGCCACCCTCTCATCACCGAAACAGGGATCGATTCTGCCATCAGCAACACGGTGATGCAGGGCAACCTGCAGCAAAACGTCGATTCGTTGGAACTCACCAAAACCCTTCTCGATCTCTCCGGGCTCGACCACTGCTTTTTGTCGACTTCGGGAGCAATGGCAAATGAAAATGCCCTTAAGCTAGCATTTCAAGCCAAGTTTCCAGCCTACCGCGTGCTTGCCTTTGAGAAATGCTTTGTCGGAAGGAGCTTAGCTGTCTCCCAAATCACCGATAAACCAAGCTTCAGAGAGGGGTTGCCACCCATGTTGCACGTCGACTACCTCCCCTATTTCAACCCACACCACCCCGAACAAAGCACTCGCCAAGCGATCCAGGCGTTTGAACAAGCGATCCATCGCTATCCAAAGCAGCATGCGCTCATCTGCTTTGAGTTGGTGCAAGGGGAAGCGGGCTTTTATGCTGGCACGAAAGAATTTTTCAAAGAGATGATGGAGCTAGCGCGCCACCATGGCATTGCCGTTTTCGCCGACGAAGTGCAATCGTTTGCGCGTACCCCGGAGCTCTTTGCCTTCCAATATTACAAACTGCAAGAGCTCGTCGATCTCGTCACCATTGGGAAAATCTCCCAAGTGTGCGCCACGCTCTTTACTAAAGAATACAAACCAAAGCCAGGTCTTTTAAGTCAGACATTTACCGGCAGCACCTCGGCCATCAAAGCCTCTTTGGCAATCCTCAAGGAGCTCGTCCATGGAGGCTATTATGGGCCCGAAGGAAAAATCGCCGCGCTGCACCGCTACTTTGTCGAGCATTTAAGCCGCCTCTCAGAAAAATATCCCGACCTGATCCAAGGCCCTTACGGAGTGGGGTGCATGGTCGCATTCACTGCTTATGGCGGCGACAACAAAAAAACAACTGACTTTGTCCATCGCCTCTTTGAGGCGGGAATCATCTCGTTTATTGCGGGAAGCGATCCGATGCGCGTGCGATTTCTACTCCCCGTCGCTGCCCTGACCCATCGCCATATCGAGGAAGCCATGAAAATCATTGAACAAACCCTAAAGGAAAGTCATTAATTCCTATGTTTGTCATCCGCCCCATCGCCGCATCTGATCATGAAGCATTTGTGAAACTTGCCTTCGAAGCAGGTTTGGGAATCACCAGCCTTCCCAAAAACCCACCTGCGCTGCACAACATGATCGAACACTCGGAGCGCTCCTTTGCGAAGACTCTCAATAAACCCGGCGAGGAATTGTACCTCTTTGTCTTGGAAAACTTGCAAGACAACACACTCGCAGGCGTTTGCGGAATCCATGCAAAAACGGGGATTTCAAAGCCGATTATCTTTTATCGGATCGCTCAAACCAGCCTCTACAACCCCATTCAGAAACAGCCAATAGAAGTGCCCGCTCTTAAACTCGTCCACTACCAAGATGCTCCGACAGAGATCTGCTCCCTTTTTCTTTCCCGCGCAGCCCGCCACTCCGGTCTTGGGCGGCTTCTCTCTTTAAGCCGATTCCTCTTCATCGCCTCCTTCCTGGACAGGTTTGACAAGATGGTTTTCGCCGACATGCGCGGCGTTGTGGAACACAACCACGACTGCCTATTTTGGGAAGGGATCGCACAACACTTTGTCAACATGGACTACGCCTCATTTTTAGAAGTCAAACACGCCCAAGACATTTCAATCCACGAAGCTCTCCCCCAAACGCCCATCTACATTCCCCTGCTTCCCTATGCTGTACAAAACACAATCGGCAAAGTGCACGAAAACACAAAACCCGCCTTGAACATGCTCATGCAAGAAGGGTTCACCATTTCCGACGATATCTCCATTTACGATGGAGGGCCCAAAATTGAAGCCGAAACGCGCGAAATCCATACGGTCAAGGCAAGTCAAGTTGCCACAGTCAAATCGATCACAGCCCCAACTGAAGACTCGGTTGCTTTTCTAATTGCAAACACCTCCATCCACTACCGTTGTTGCTATGGAACTCTCCTTCTAGATGAAGAGCAAAAAGCTTCTTTAACCCCTCAGACAGCCGCCGCACTCCACGTCAACCCAGGAGATCAGATCCGCTTCATCTCTCATGAGAGGCTCCATCCATGAAACAGGAAAACTGTCATTGGATCGATGGTGTTTGGTGCGGCTCATCTGGCGCGCTCTTCACTTCCACAAATCCTGCATCGCAGACAATCCTTTGGCAAGGGAACGAAGCCACAGAAGAAACCGTCGACCAAGCTGTCAAAGCCGCCTTAAGTGCTTTTATGTCGTGGAGCACGTTATCTTTGGCGATGCGCACGGAATATTTACTCGCGTTTGGAAAGAGAGTCTCTGCGCAAAAAGAGGAGATCGCCAAAACAATTGCCGAAGAGAATGGGAAGCCGCTATGGGAAGCTCTTTCTGAAGTAAACGCGATTGTGGGTAAAGTAGAGGTCTCCCTCGCAGCCCAAGCAGAACGTTGCCCTGAGATCACGCGCCCCGCCCCGCAAGGCAATCTGATCGTACGGCATCGCCCACATGGCCCTCTCGCGGTCCTTGGCCCTTTTAATTTTCCTGGACATCTGCCCCATGGGCACATCATCCCCGCTCTTCTCGCTGGAAACACCGTTGTATTTAAACCGAGCGAACTCACCCCTTTAGTTGGAGAGCTCTTGATGAAATGTTGGGAAGAAGCAGGACTTCCTCACGGCGTTTTGAACCTGGTGCAAGGGGGCGCTTCGACAGGGAAATATTTGACGCATCACCCCTACATTGCCGGCATTCTGTTTACAGGGAGCTGGAATACGGGACACTCCCTTTCCGAAATGTGGGCAAGCCGGCCAGATAAAATTCTCGCCCTCGAAATGGGCGGCAACAATCCCCTTGTCGTTGGAGCGATCACAGATCTTGCTGCTGCCGCTTATACGATCATCCAATCGGCTTTTATTACATCGGGGCAACGGTGCACCTGCGCACGCCGCTTAATCGTCCAACGGGGAGAACAGGGAGACGCTTTGATCAGCGCCTTAGTCGAAATGACCAAAGGGTTACACATTGCCCCTTACACGGCCTCACCAGAACCTTTTATGGGCCCCGTGGTTTCTGCCCAGGCAGCCCAGAAAATCCAGCAAGCGTATCAGCAGCTGCTCAAACTGGGAGGCACTCCCCTTCTTCCTCTCAAAGAGCTGCCCCTTGGAAAAGCCTTTCTCTCCCCCGGAATCGTCGACATGACAGCTGCTTCAAAACGGGTCGACGAAGAGATTTTCGGTCCTGTGCTCCAACTCTTTCGCACCGATTCTCTCGAAGAGTCGATCGATGAGGCCAACAACACCTCGTACGGCCTTTCGTCTGGTTTATTGAGCGATAGTCAAGAAGAATTCGATCTGTTCCACACGCGCATCCGCGCAGGTGTCATCAACTGGAATACCCCTTTGACAGGCGCCAGTGGTCATGCACCGTTTGGTGGAATTGGCAGAAGCGGCAACCATCGCCCCAGCGGCTATTGGGCAGCAGACTACTGCTCTTATCCCACAGCATCCCTAGAATCGCTCAAGCTGATGCTTCCGCAGCAAAAACTGCCCGGCATCGGCTATCTTCCTCCCTCAACTTCAGCGGAGGAGTGTTGTGAATAACCAAGCGTTTGAAGTCAACTTTGAAGGGATCGTGGGACCCACACACAACTATGGTGGCTTGTCCTACGGAAATGTCGCTTCTCAGACGTTCAAGCATCAAGTTTCCAATCCGCGCGAGGCGGCGCTTCAAGGCCTTGAAAAAATGAAATTCTTATCTGACTTAGGGATTAAGCAAGCCGTCTTGCCACCACATGAAAGGCCTCACCTTCCTACCCTGCACGCCCTAGGATTCCGGGGTAGCGATGCCGCTATGGTTGCTGCTGCCTTTAAAGAAAATAAAGAGATCCTTGCCTCTGTCAGTTCCTCAGCGGCGATGTGGACTGCCAATGCGGCTACGGTCTCCCCTTCCCAAGACAACGACGACCTGCACATGCACATTTCCGTCGCAAACCTCAGCACGATGTTCCACCGCTCCATCGAAGCTTCCACAACAGAAACTGTGTTGAGAAAGATCTTTCACGACCAACACTACTTCATCGTCCACAGCCCTCTTCCCGAAGGAACTGTCTTTGCCGACGAAGGGGCTGCCAATCATTTTCGGATGTGTAAGAGATTGAACGCGCCTGGCGTGCAGGTATTCGTCTTTGGAAAATATGCCCTGCAACCAAACCGCTTTATTCCAAAAAAATATCCCGCACGGCAAACCTACGAAGCGTGCCGAGCCTTAGCGCGTCGACACCAAATCCTTCCTAAGCGCCTCCTTTTTGTGCAGCAACACCCCGATGCCATCGATGCTGGCGCCTTCCACAACGATGTCGTGGCTGTGTCCAACGAAAATCTCCTCTTCTTCCACGAACAGGCGTTTGCCAACAAAGAGCTCTTTCTGGAAGATCTGCACACCACTTTAGAAGAGCAATGCGATACTTCCCCTTACCTGATCGAAGTGAAATCGAAATCCGTTTCTTTAGCCGATGCCGTCTCCACTTACCTCTTCAATTCACAACTCCTCACCCTTCCCGACGGGATGACCACGCTGCTGGCTCCGACAGAATGTCAAATGCACGAAGGGGTACACCGCTACCTCGAAGCGCTCGTCGCTGACCCCGACTGCCCGATCCGCTCCCTCCATTACACCAACTTGCGGCAAAGCATGGAAAATGGGGGTGGGCCCGCTTGCCTTCGCCTACGCGTGATATTAACAGAGCGTGAACTCGCTGCCCTCCATCAAAAGATCTTGTTCACACAAGATCTCTACGAAAGACTCAAAGAGTGGATCCTCAAACACTACCGCGACAAGCTGCACCCCAACGACCTTGCCGACCCCAAGCTCCTCACAGAAGAGCAATCTGCCCTAGACGAACTGACCCGCATCCTCTCCCTCGGCCCCATCTACTCCTTCCAAAAGAAACCCACCGATTAGACAAAATAATTACCGATCATCCTCTGACAAACTGTTATAAATTAACACTATTTTAATAAATTATATTTCTTTATTTAAAATTATTAATATACAAATAAATTATATGAATATATAATATGTAAGTAGATAGTAACAGATTTATTCACTGATGCTTGTGAATAAATATGCGCGTTAGGCAGCAAAAATGCGTGCTTAACTCCATTTTTTGCAAATGGATTTGGAGGTTGTTATGAGTATAGGTAGCACTGGTGACGGTAATATACGTAATTACGGTGGGCCGACATTAAATAAAATAATATACACAAAGACAGAAGAGGGAACGGCAGTTGATACCTCTAAGCGATTCACAACCTATTGCAATAATCTTACTAACACTGCTACGAAGGTAAATAAAGAGCTAAATAAAAATTGGGGAGGACCAGGTCTTTGCGGAAAAGTTGCTAGATCTATTGGTCGTATCATAGGCGTTATAGGCCATTCGAATAGTCTCTATAGGAATGAATTAAGAGCCGTATCCAAAGAAATGGCTAAAACCCTCATAACAATTGATCATAGTATAGCTGAAATGAAAGATGCTCTAGATAAGATGGGCCAATCAATCAGGGATCCGAAAGGCGCAAGCGTCGCTTTACAACAGCAAGGTTTTCCAGAGGAACGTAAGAAATTAACAGATGAGATAAAAAAATTAGAAAACCTAAAATTAAATATTGACAACACTATGTCCTCAATTAACATAAGAATAGGTAATGAGGATCAATCCAGAAGATCTGAAAAGCTCACCGCTACAGAAATGAAGAAATATAAGACCGATTCCTACGATGACTACGATGCTAAAACAAAAGTTTTCAACGCTAAAATAAAAAAACAAAAACGGGAGGCTTCTGGAATCGCAACCACAGGGGGAGGCAAACGTGCAGTCCTTGATCAGAGTTTTGTAAGTTTTTTAATGGAATGCAATATAAAACAAGTCGGTTATAAAAAAGGTATGCTTTTTGGTTACAACAGACAAGAAAATGCAGATAAAATGCGTCACATAGAACATAAAGAGAAAAAACCAGCAAAAAATGAGAGTGTATGATGGAAGATGATCAAGAGAGTGGGAAAACAGACCATTTGATCGATGAAGTGTGCCAAAGCGAGTATATGCCAACGCCATTGGAAAGCTATGAAACTTTCAAGAGAAAAAAGAAACTATCACTGGACCAGGAAACGGATCAGTTAATACCAAACCTGATCAGAGGGGTGATGCTCTACACCTTAATTGACAGCGGAAATGAACGGATCGGGAAAGTTTTAGAAAAGCTCTTGGATCTGGATAAACACCCTGCCATGCAAGAGTTGAGCTTAGAGAATTTATCAAAAACCTTTTCCGAGCAAAATCTCTTTGGACTGACACCAGAAGATTATGTCCAAATGATCAACACAGCCGATGCTGTTTGTGAAATGGGAAGGCCGGAAGAAGCGATTGCCATGTACCAGGCTTTGACAGTGCTCTTTCCAACGTTCTATGAGAGCTGGTTGAAATTAGCAGACACACAAAGCAAGCTCGATTTTGATTACCGAAGAATTTTAGATATTTACGATCAGTGCCTCAAAATCTTTGACAACCCGCAGGTGTATGTGATGCAAGGGCTTTGCCATGTCAAAGGGCAAGAGCTCAAGCTTGCCGAAGAGAGCTTTAACAAAGCCCTTGAGCAGTGCGACGTGCATAACACACCAGAACTCAAGGCGGAAATCACGACCTTGTTAGCTGAGATGAAGCCCCCTGAGGCAGCAAGTTAAAAGAGTTCGTGGCGATATAAATCCCTTACAAGTCTGATCAGCTCCTCTTGCAGCGGCTCGATGCGATGAAGGGCCTCCGCATTTAAAGCTTGCGACAGACTTTGCAAAACCCGGCTTAACTTTTCCATTTTTCTAAAAATCAAAATCCGATGAAAGTTGATCCTTTCAATAAATGTCAAATCGGAAAAATGTTTTGCAATCAATGCCAGAATGCCTGTCTCGTCAATGTGGCCACCCGCAAAGAAACTCCAATCCGTATATCCGGCAAAATCCAATACTCTCACATCTGATCTCATGTCAGGCAGGTCGATGAACATCGGCTTGCCCTTGACATATTGAAGATCAGATGGCTTCAAATCGCCGTGGATGAGGTGAACCGGAAGATTCCTATAGCAGTTCTGAAAAAGGTCAGACTTAAAGTATTGGGCAAAATCAAAAACTTTAGTCCACATCCGTGAGCTGAATATGGCTGAGTTCCACTGTTTTAATTGGTCATCTTCAAAATACGAAAACCGGCCCAAAAACTCATCAAGACGCGATTTAGAGAGTTTTTTAGTTAAGAAATTATTTTGTGCATAGAGATGAAAGGCAACTGAAAACGCGAGCAGCTCTTTAAAGGAAAATCGACTCTTGAGTGTCTCTTGATCCGCATCTGGCATCAGATATTGGGAGCAGGCATACGTGTGACGCCCCACGACTGTTAAATACGCATTGGCCTTGTTTTTTAAAGGACGCAAAATGCGCTTAAACCCCTCCATTCGCATCAATTTCAGTGCCTTAAGTCGCATTTTTGCAAAGTCTGAAGATTCTTCAACTCTAAAAATAACCACCGGGACTTTCCCTTCAGCTGTCTCTTCAGTAACAACCACGTGAGATTGAGGATCACTTGGATCTAGCTTCGTAAAGGTCACGTTCACGCTGACATCGAAGTCCTGTTTTAACATCACTTGATGGTTATACAAATCAACTAAGCTATCCCCTTTCAAGCCCTCGTAAATCTTTTCTGCGGTAGGGTATGTGGTTGTGGTATAGGAGGGGCCCTGAGAGTGTCTGAGGATCCCAAGCAACGTCATCAAATCAGTTGGCAATTTTCTTTCTTGTAGCATTTGAGGGCTTACAACATAGGTCTCTCTGTTGCTATTCTCCAAATGACTTCCCCAAGATTCTTTTAACCAATTGCTATACTCGCCGGTCACTAAAACAGTTGCAATACTCTTTTCTAAAACAAGTGCTTTTTCTATTTCTCCACACACATCTTCAACAAAAGCATCAAAATGGGTTTGATAAAGGTCGCTCTGTACGAAATGATCAAAAGACTTCTCATCTCCAAATACTTGATCGAAAAACTCTGCTTCTAACAGGCAAAGAGGGGTCGCAAATCCAGGATAGTTTAAGAGGTTAGAAAGTTTTGGATACAGCAGATTCATTGCCTTTAACTCAAGCGCCACGATGTGGTTGAGGCCCTTGATTAAGGCCACTTTGAGCGTCGGTCCAAGAGTCACAGATAGCACCGGAAAAGCAGGACATATTTTCTCAAACTTTAAAAATTCCAAAGCCCCGATTGCCCATGAAGTGGAGTCTCTCTCGATTACCACAGGCGCTAGAGCCTCCCCTTCCAAGTTTTTCTTAAGATTTTTCAAAACATGCTGCTGACCCAATAGAGGATTGTAAGAACGGTTTACAGTCGTGCAGCAAATGGAAAGTAAGACTAAATCGCGGTGTTGATTGACTAAACCATGATGGGGCTCTTCTCTCGATGGATGAAAAAGGGCCGCAAAATCGTGCCGTCGCAAGAGGGTATTATTCAAAACGAGCACATGGGCACTTTTAAGAGAATCAAAAGAGAGCGGCACCCTTAACCTTGCGATCTTGAACGCTTCATGAGCGACCTCAATACACAACACAGTTGTTTGGCGTGAAATGTGCAAAAATGCTTTTTCCAAAGCCATCGCTCGTCGATAAGCTCGATCTTCAAATTTACTAACAAGTGTAAAAATATCGCCTTTGCAAATCTTATTCATATCAAACTATAAAAAAACAAATAATTTTAATATATTAAAAAACGTAATGAAATTGTAGCAGGAATACCCTTTTAAGACAATAAAGTCCTGTCGCATCTTCGGGCACGGGCTCGTTCACGAAAAGGAAGAAATAGCCCATGCTACAGCTGCGGAGCAGCGGCAAAAGTCAACTGCTTGAAAATCTCATTGGCGATTGAAAGATCGCTTTTGACGGTGACTTTGATGTTCACGGGGTCTCCGGGCACAATTTTGACTTTATGCCCATACATCGCCACAATCTCGCTATCGTCTGTTGCAACAAAATACTTTTGCGCAATGGCCGATTCTAAAGCGTTTAGCAAAATATCCCGTTTGAAGCCCTGAGGCGTTTGGGCAATCCATGTCGTCTGGCGTGGCAACGACCTTTGAATGATTAAATCCTCTTCTGCATATTTTATTGTTGCAGTCGGGGCAATTGCCGTCATGGCAGCACCATGCTCTTCTGTTGCTAAAATCAGATTTTCAACAAGCCACACAGGAGTGAGAGGCCTGGCCCCATCGTGTGTGATAATGATCTTCCCGGTTGACGCTTTCGCCCCGTTGTAGACCGACTCTATCCTTTCTGCTCCTCCTTCGACAATCTTGACGCGAAGGTGGTGTTTTTCAAAAAGGTCGCGATAAAACCCCATATCTGCTTTGCGCGCAGCCACAATCATCTCATCGATTTTGCTGCATTGCGCAAATTGCTCAACTGTTCTGATAATAAGCGGTTTTCCGGCAATCTCTAAAAGAAGCTTATTTTCCCCAAACCGCGTGGAATTTCCGGCGGCTGTAATGACAAGAGAGATCATCCTAACAAAACCTCCCTGGCAGTTTCTTGAGCCTCTTTTTCAGCCTGAATGATCTGGTGAATATCGGGCTTTAAAATATTTTTTGTTTTTTGAAGAGTGGCTGCGATGACTCTTGGA
>Ga0207072_1065_pt1 | contig 28188 bp, 26 predicted proteins | sample Alteio_BWMinHeat_68_FD_153570 | JGI IMG/M metagenome (GOLD analysis project Ga0207072, IMG submission 153570) | Enriched cells from forest soil in Barre Woods Harvard Forest LTER site, Petersham, Massachusetts, United States -... | ecosystem: Environmental > Terrestrial > Soil > Temperate forest >... | reverse complement strand
GAAATACGGCTGCTATCGATAATGCAAAAGGTCTCAAATGATTCCAGAACTAGGTAATTTTTCCGTCATACTGGCTTTGTGCTTGGCATTGATTCAAGGCATTTTACCGATTGCTGGATCGTTTAAAGGTAACGCGCGATGGATGGCCTTGGCACGCCCGGCGGCGGCCGGTCAATTTGTGTTTGTCACTTTTGCCTTTGCTTGCCTGGTTTATTCATTCGTTACCAATGATTTTTCAGTATCGTATGTTGCCTCCAATTCCAATTCCTTGTTGCCGCTGTATTATCGCGTTGCAGGAACCTGGGGTGGACACGAAGGTTCCTTGTTATTGTGGATAGAAATGCTGGCGGTATGGACGTTTGCCGTCAGTCTGTTCAGTCGCCAATTACCAGAAGAAACACTGGCACGCGTGGTCGGCGTGATGGGTTTAATCAGCATCGGGTTCCTGTGCTTTCTGCTATTCACGTCGAACCCGTTTGATCGCTTGTTGCCGGCAGCTGCCGATGGCCGCGATTTGAATCCCTTGCTGCAGGACTTCGGCATGATTGTGCATCCGCCGCTACTGTACATGGGCTACGTCGGCTTTTCCGTGGCGTTTTCTTTTGCGATTGCTGCACTGATGGGTGGGCAGTTGGATGCCGCATGGGCGCGTTGGTCGCGCCCATGGACTCTGGTTGCCTGGATGTTCCTGACATTGGGGATATTCCTGGGTAGCTTCTGGGCCTATTACGAACTCGGTTGGGGCGGCTGGTGGTTTTGGGACGCGGTCGAAAATGCGTCCTTTATGCCATGGTTGGTCGGTACCGCATTGATCCACTCGCTAGCCGTCACGGAAAAGCGCGGCAGTTTCAAGAATTGGACCGTGCTGCTCGCGATCATCGCCTTCTCCCTGTCCTTGCTCGGTACCTTCCTGGTGCGCTCGGGTGTATTGACCTCCGTGCATGCCTTTGCAACAGACCCACGTCGCGGCTTGTTTATTTTGGTGTTTCTGGCCATCGTCATCGGTGGCTCGCTTACCTTGTATGCATGGCGCGCACCGAAAGTCGGATTAGGTGGAAAGTTCAGCCTGGTGTCACGTGAGTCGATGCTATTGGTGAACAACGTATTGCTATTGGCAGCAGCAGGTACTGTCTTCTTGGGCACCTTGTACCCGCTGTTTTTGGATGCGTTGAATCTGGGGAAAATTTCTGTCGGTCCCCCGTATTTTGAAACCGTATTTGTGCCATTGATGTTGCCAGTATTGCTGTTGCTGGCGGTCGGCCCATTCGTGCGTTGGAAATCTGCATCGTTCGCAGACGTATTGCGCCGACTGCGCTGGGTGGCGTTGGCGGCGTTGGTGTTTGCGGTGATCGCCTGGTTGTTTTTTGCGCCGTCACCACTGGTGGTACTTGGCGTCACGTTCACGGTTTGGATACTGCTGGCGACCGCATCGCACATGATTGAGCGCCTGAAACACGCACCAGTCGGTACGTCGTTGTGGCGGCGCATTGCCAGCCAGCCACGCAGTTATTGGGGAATGCTGGTAGCGCACGCTGGCGTCGGTATCTTTGTGCTTGGTGTGACGATGGTCAAAGGGACAGAGACGTCCAACGATGTGAATATGCGCGTTGGCGACACAACTAGTGCAGGGGGCTATACTTTCCGCTTCACCGACCTGCAACAAGTCACTGGCCCCAATTATACGGCGATGCGTGGCACCTTTGACGTTACCCGCAATGGCAGTAAAGTCACGACCATGACACCGGAAAAGCGTCTGTTCACCGTGCAACAAATGCCGATGACAGAGGCGGCAATTGATCGCGGTTTTAGTCGCGACTTATACATTTCACTTGGTGAACCCGGAGACAAAGGCACGTGGGTCGTCCGCGTGCAGCACAAGCCATTCGTCAGTTGGATATGGGCCGGATGCTTGATTATCGCATTTGGCGGCTTCCTGGCGGCATCGGATCGCCGCTATCGTTTGCACGCACGCAAACGGGCGCAAGCAGCGGTGCCGGTTCGTCCCGCCAACGTCCTTGCTTGAGGTCTATACGATGAAACGTTTTTTGCTGCCATTGATCGCATTCGTTGCGTTGGTCGTGTTTCTTGGTGTCGGATTACACCGAGATCCGCGCGAGGTGCCGTCTCCCCTAGTCGGAAAGCCTGCGCCGAATTTTAGCTTGACGCAATTGCAGGCGCCAGAGAAGACCATTTCTCCTAAAGATATGGAAGGCAAAGTTTGGTTGTTAAATGTGTGGGCCTCGTGGTGCGTCGCCTGCCGTGAAGAACATCCGATATTGTTGGATTTTTCCAAGCTCGGCGTGGTGCCGATTGTCGGGCTCAACTACAAAGACGGTCGCAAAGAGGGAGTAGATTTGCTGCAACAATTCGGGGATCCCTATCAATTGTCCGCTTTTGATGCTGATGGTCGAGTTGGAATTGATTATGGTGTCTATGGCGTGCCGGAAACCTTTGTCATCGATAAACGCGGCGTGATTCGCTACAAGCATATTGGCCCGGTTACGCCAGAAGTGCTGAGCGATAAATTGATACCTTTGATCAAAGAGTTGAATCGTGCGTAAAATTTTTCTCGGATGCATTTTAGCGATACTAACGTCAATATCCACGAGCATTTATGCCGACGAGGCAAAGTCAGTTGCGGCCGATCCAGTGCTCGAACAACGTGTTCATGCCATCACCGAAGAGTTGCGTTGCCTGGTCTGCCAAAATCAAACGATTGCCGATTCGCATGCGGACTTGGCGATCGATTTGAAAAATCAAGTGCGCGAAAAACTGGCACAGGGTATGTCGGACAAGGACATCCTCGACTACATGGTGCAACGCTATGGTGACTTCGTGCTTTATCGCCCGCCCGTCAAAAGCACGACTTGGCTACTTTGGTTCGGGCCCTTCTTACTAATGCTTGGTGGACTGGCATTCCTCGCTTGGAAGTTGAGCCGCCGCGAAAGCGATGTAGCTGATTTGCCCGCAGCCGAAATGCAACGCGCCGCAGAACTGCTTGGCGCATCTTCTGAAACGAAAGAATCGTTATGACCGTATTTGTGATTGCGGCAGCGTTGATGCTGGCTGCCGCACTGGGATTTATCTTGCCAACCTTAATGCGTAAGCCTATGCCCAATACGGCGCATGCACAACGCGATGCGCTGAACCTTGAGGTATTGCGTGACCAATTGAGAGAATTGGATGTCGATAGGGAAGAAGGCGTTATCGACAGCATGGGATACGACAGTTCGCGCAAAGAGTTGGAACAACGCGTGTTAGAAGATGTGCGCCCTGGCGTGCAAGCGTCCGCGCCAAGCGGAGGAAAGCCGTGGGTGGCGATCACTCTGGCTGTCTTGTTACCGGTGATTGCAGTGGCCTTGTATTGGATGCTTGGGAATCCAGGTGGGTTCGATCCTAGCCGTGTCGTGGCTGAAAATACTGAGCAAAAAATAACGCCTGAGCAAATCAATGACATGGTCGCGAAATTGGCGCGTCATCTCAAGGAAAAACCGGACGACATCGAGGGTTGGGATATGATGACGCGTTCTGCTACGGCATTGGGACGCTTTGCCGACGCAGCCGATGCGTATTCCCATTTGCTTAAATTGGTGCCGCCCAATGCCGGTTTGCTGGCCGATTATGCCGACACCTTAGGCATGGCAAATAATCGCAGCTTACAAGGCGAACCGGAAAAATTGATCGCGCAGGCATTGGCGATAGACCCGAAAAATATTAAAGCCCTGGCTTTGGCCGGCGGTGCGTTCTATGAACGCAAGGACTACGCCGGTGCCATCACGCAATGGCGAAAAATTTTGCAGTTGGTGCCACTCAATTCCGATGTTGGACGTTCTGTCGCCAGCAGTATTCTCGACGCGACATCGCAAGCGGGTGGCGTGATTCCACCGGCTGCCAAGGCAGCCAACGAAGCAGATGCAAGCGCGAGCGCAACTGCGGCTACCGCTGCGCAAGTTTCTGGTACGGTTGAACTTGATCCGGCTTTGCGTACTCAAGTCAGCGATACCGATTCGGTGTTTATATTTGCGCGTGCGGTCGACGGCCCACGCTTCCCGTTGGCGGTATTGCGCAAACAAGTCAAGGACCTTCCGGTGCAGTTCACACTTGACGACAGTATGAGCATGATGGCCAACGCCAAATTATCGGCTTTCAATAAAGTGGTGGTCGGTGCGCGCATTTCAAAATCTGGTAGCGCAACGCCTAGTGCGGGCGACTTTGAAGGTGTTACCGAAACAGTGCAGCCTGGGGCCAAGAATTTGGTAATCAAGATTAATTCGCAACGCAAATAATTTTTTGCACGACGAATGTATTATTTGATTACCGTTAATAACACCGGATAGCTCCAATATTCGGCGCTAAAACGGATCGCGGAATGGCGTGGGATCGGGTTTTGGTTTCACGGTTCAATTTTTTCCACATTTTGTGGTACTTATTTGTCTTTTTAAGTTTGTGGCAGAGCGTTATGACGTTAAGAAATATCGTGCGATACATCGCGTTGGTCGCATTAGTCGCCTTTTTGCCACTAGCTGCGCAAGCACAGTTGGTCAAATGTGTGCGTGCCGATGGGTCAACCGCATACCAAGATTCCGCATGCCCAGTCGGCGCAAATAGTAAAGCCATTGCGGCAGTGCAGTCATCACCTTCTGCGCCCGAAGTGCGGATGACCGCAGATGCATATGGACATTTTCATGCACTTCTCAGTATTAATAACGTCACTGTCGACGGTTTGATCGACACCGGTGCGACTAAAGTGAGCATGTCGGTCGCGACCGCACGCGCCATGAATATTTCCGGCCAAGGTGGAACCCTGGGAATCAGTGCGACCGCTAACGGGAGCATGTACACCTACAACACGATTGTGAACATACTTAAGGTTGGCAATATCGAGTTATACAACGTCGCCGTTTCGATCGGCCAAAACACACCAACCTTAATTGGAATGAGCGCTCTCAGTCATTTCATAATCACACAAGAAAATGGGCAAATGATCTTAGTCAAGCGCTAATAGTAATGGTCAATAGAGGTCGAATAGTAGGGTAACAGCGCCGATTTTTTCCCTTTTGATAGATTTAGAGCGATTTTCCTATCAGTGTACGGAAGCTCCGAACCGCTTTGGCGCGCATGGCAGCGTTGCTTGTCGCTTGTGTGGCCCGCCACACGGCGCTCCTCCCGCCTTGCCCTGCACGCCAAATCAGTCCGCATCTCCCACACACCGATAAGAAAAGCGCTCTAGAAGTAACGTCGCCGATTCTCTCGGTGCCAGTGTCTTCAACGGGCGATGCAATGGCAAATGAATCCGCATGATCAATAATTCAAATTGTCAGGAAGCATCGCCTGCAACCTATAAGTAACCTCTAGATTAATCAGCTCGGCGACTTGACGACGAGTTCGTTATTCACGGTCTTCACGCCATCTACCGTTTGCGCTAATTGTTTTGCACGTTCAGCCTTGTCGGGGGTATCGATTGTTCCCGATAATGTCACCACGCCGTCATTCGTTTTGACTTTGATAGGCATGGCGCTGAGCGTCGGCTCTGCGACAATTGCCGCTTTGACCTTGGTTGTAATCATCGAATCATCGATCGGTGTTGCAGCCGTTGTGCTCATCTTATTCGCATCGTTGGAAGTCTGCGGTGTTTGGGGTTGTTGATTTTGCTGAGTCGCATCTTCTGCATTTGAATATTGGACGTAACCAGCGGCCAGAATAGCGACCAATGTTGCGGTCATTAATAACGGTTTCTGTAACAGTTTCATTTCGTTTCTCCTTCGATTGAAATTGATTGGTTTGCAACCCTTCGGTTTTTTGATCTTAGTAACTAGAAATATTATTTGCACCCCTTAACTCCGTGCTCTGTGCTAAAAATGCACGATCAAAACGCGTTCATCTGGTTTGTTGCTATTGATCTGGACAATTCTGGCGGATTGTAAAAGAGCAAAGACAGCGAAGACGCGTTCCCAAGCAAGTGCCTCCAGCATAGTATTTAACAGGCGCGGACTATATAGGACGGCAACTTGCCACTTTGTAGGAGTAAGGATTGGCTAACGCGAGTTAGAGGATTCGGGCATTTAATTAGGTTCAAAAGGATCTTTGTAGCCCCGTAAGTGGTCAGTCATTTTGGCTATGCCAACTCCCAGAACGCGCTTGATATCGGTGTGTTCGGATTTTCGACTACCCCAAAGTCTATGCGCCCAATTTGGATCCCTATGAGATGGCGATATAGCTTCACGTTCTCTTAGCATTTCCGACATCATTTTGCACTCATGTTGTTTGGTAATATTTCCGATGGCTTCCATGATTTCCTCGTTGAATAAAACTGAATTGGTCGCGATTCTTTGCGACGGAGGTTGAAATTGATCTCACTGAAACTCATGCTTCCTTGTGTTCCAGAGTAGTATGCGCAATTCACGATCGCCATCGGAGAAGACCGCGATGAAATGTAAGATTTTTCTTGCGATGAAAATGTGTTGCGGCGACTTTTAGTCAGGGTATGGAAGAAAGACTTCGATTGCTGTGCCAATGTTCGCCGGGCCGCGTTTTACTGTGAATACTCCACCAAGTAACAATACGCGCTCTCTCATTCCTAATAACCCGTGCGATTTTGGTTTGTCCATTGCATCTGCTTGTATGCCTATCCCATCGTCCAGAACTTGTAACCACAATCCGGATAATCGACGTTTCAAAGATATTTTCACGTGACTGGCTTTGGCATATTTGATGATATTGTTTAACGACTCTTGCACAATACGAAACAGAGCGATAGCCCATTCCGGGTTAATGTCATTGATTTCTTCTGGAATCTCTTCTTCATAGTCTAGGTCGGGTACATGCATGACTTTTTCACAATGACTCCGTATCGAGGCCACGAGTCCGAGGTTGTCCAACATGCTGGGGCGCAAATCTTCGATAATGCGCCGCTTTAATTCGACGGTTTCCTGCAAGGTCTGTCTTGCCCTTATCAATTGATTTGCCAAATCGGGTTGGGTATTCTTCAGCGCCTCCGACACCATCATGATATCCATGCCAATCGCTGTCAGGCTTGCCCCCATTTCATCGTGCAACTCCCTTGCTAATTTGGCTTTCTCCACTTCCGACACTTTTAGTAAATGGCGTGACAGTATCGACAATTTCGTTGTGCGTGCCAGTACAGTTGCTTCGAGATTTTCGTTCGCTTCCTTTAGCGCGTCTTCCGCCAATTTTTTCTTTGAAAAATGTTGATGAGTTAGACGATAAAACAGAATAAGGATAAGCGCGGCGATGCTGTTGATTACCGTTGCAAATAAAATTGTTTGATCGAACCCTTCGTACAATTGATTGCGTCGTGTTGATAACTGTATTAATTCGTCTTTTTCCATGGTGATTTCCAATTGTCTAACCTCATCCATGATTTTCATTCCTTCGCGTCGTTTGACAATTTCGACAACTTCTTTCAAACCTCCACGCTTAAAATGCGACGCGCGCTCCTCAAATTTTTCTATCCTGCGATCAAATAACGTTCTTAATTGAGCAAGATGATCCTGCTGCACACGATTTCCATCGATTAACTTATCCAATGCAAGAAACTCTGAAGCCAAATTTTCCTTTGCGCTTTTTAATGGAGCCAAAAATGCTTGATCGGCGGTGATATAAAAGCCGAGTAAGCTATCTTCTACATCGCCAGTTAGTAAATTGATGTTTTTGAGGTGATCATTGACATACCAGCTTTGTTCCATTTGATTGATGCTTTTCTTGAGGTTCTGTAAGTCCCTGTAACTAGAAATTGTGGTAATCGTTAAGATCATCAAACACGCAGCGAATAACACGGAGATATATAAAGGAACCAGAGGAACTGGCGGTGACGTGATGGTCTTCAATTGAAATACCTGTCGCGAAACCATTTGGCCGATGATAGATGCGATCGAGTTTGGAAAATAATAGCGGGAAAGTTCCTTGTTACGAAAAGCAAGATCTCGCATAGGAACAAAAACGTGAGCGTTTTCATTATTGCTGTCATACCAATCAATTTCACATGTTAAGTATTTTTCAGGCACTGAATTTGTGCATGGAATCGCACGATTCAATTTGGATAATATACCAATACATCGAAATAGCCATTGTCCTACATCTTCTTCCGCCGTCTGTTATTGCGAACCTGTAATACGGTTTCTACAATGGGTAGGTAGTGTTAAATTCCATCGCCATTAATCAATGCCGGTACGCTATTTTAATTTCGCCAAACGTTATGCACTGGGTGCGAAAAATAAATGTGGAAAATGAGTTGATTGAAAACATGAGCGTCGAAAGAAAATTGAAAGTGTTTTTGATAGAAGACGCAAGCCGAATTCGGTCGATATTGATTGATGTTCTACAACGAACTGGACGAATTGAAGTGATCGGATTTGCTGAAGGCGAATGTGATGCACTGAATCAACTAAGAACCATAGAATGGGACGTGGCGATTGTTGATATTCGGCTTAATGAAGGAAGTGGCTTGGGAGTCCTTGCGGGATTAAAGGATGATTTGAAATCCTACGGAAAGCGCTTGGTTTTTACCAATAGCCCCAGTCCAGATTTAAGAGTTCGCAGCATGGCTCTCGGTGCCGATGATTTTTTTGATAAATCGAAAGATTTGGATATGTTGGTTTGCTGCTTACAAGCGATGTTGGATTAACTTGAATTGCTGAAAATTTGTTGTGGACATGCCGTGGTTTCGTCGTCGTTTCCTTATTTTGTACTATGACAAGAGATTATTTTTCAGGGCATAGTAGGTTAGATCACTATTGGTGTGCAAGGCCATCTTTTCCATAACCCTTGTTCGGTAAGTGCTGATCGTCTTAACGCTCAGGGATAATTTTTCCGCAATGTCCGATACCGATTCACCTTTTGCCAAATGCAGGAAAACCTGAAATTCACGATCTGATAATTCGGTATGCGGGGAAGGGGAGGTATGTTGGTCAAATCCTTGTGCCAGAATTTCGCCTATCTTCGGGCTGACATAACGTCGACCAGTTGCCACAGTGCGGATTGCAGCGACCAATTCATCGGCGTCGCACTCTTTGTTCAAGTAGCCGTTAGCCCCCATTTTGAGTAAATTCACAGCGTATTCCTGAACTGGAAAGATACTGAGAATCATGACTGGAAAATCAGGTTGACCTTGCTTGATGGTTCTCAAGGTGTCAACACCATTTTGACCCGGCATGCTGATATCCAAAAGCATTACGTCGCAGATATTTTTGCGCGCTATTTCCAAGGCATCTTTCCCATTGGCAGCTTCGGCCACGACCTCAATATCGGTGATGCCTGAAAAGAATTGTTTAAATCCAGCTCGAACGATTTGATGATCGTCGCAAATGGCAACACGTATCATGATTTTTTTGTTTTGAATTGTTTACCTACGATTCTGATCACCAATAATCGTAATCACTAGATCGTTTGACAGCCACCGGCCATAAAAATTCAAAACATAGAGAAAAATATTAGGTGTCAACGCAACGGGAACTCGAGAAGCGAATTCGCCTGTTTGGCATGGGGTAAGATTTGAAAGCGCGGTCTGCTTTCGTTGCATGTGAAACCATGGATTAGAGAATATTGAAATTATTCAACTATTCTATAGGGGAGCAAGCTGGAAATGAAGCCGCCGACTAGGCGAGTAACTTTCTTGATCTTAAGGTTTTCTCGATGTCAGCCACCGAACCTGGGGGGCTGATATAAAACCCTTGAATTTGATCACAACAATTGTCGCGCAAGAAAGCGAATTGCGCTTCCGTCTCCACACCTTCTGCGACAACAGTTAATTTAAGGTTGTGAGCCATGTCGATGATTGCTTTGGTAATCGCTGCATCGTCCGGGTTGGTGGTGACATTGCGGATGAAGGTCATATCGATTTTAAGCTTGTCGATCGGAAAACGTTGCAGATAGGCGAGACTTGAATATCCGGTACCAAAATCATCAATCGATATCTTGATGCCGAGGGCATTAAGGCGATTCAATAGCACGATGTTGCGATTGGCATTTGTCATCAAAACGCTTTCGGTCAATTCGATTTCCAATAGCTCGGATGGCGTGTCGAATTCCTCCAATGCCGCCATGATGGACGACTCCAGATTTAACTCCAGAAATTGCCGCGCAGAGACGTTGACCGCGACTGCAATCCGTTCTGGCATGCTGTGTTTCCACAGACTGATCTGTCGACATGCGGTCCTGATCACCCAGGTCCCCACTTGCGCTATCAGGCCAATTTCTTCTAGCACGGGAATAAATTCAGCGGGTGAAATTAAACCATGGCCTGGGCGCTGCCAGCGTAGTAAAGCTTCCACGCCGATAATTGTGTCATTGGAAATGGAAAACAATGGCTGGTAGTACAGTTCAAATTCTTGATTTTCGACTGCCTTACGTAACGCGTTTTCCAAGTCTTGCCGCTTACATGCCTGGATGTTCATTTCCTGCGTGAAGAAACGAAACGTGTCACGTCCGGATTCCTTGGACTGATACATCGCAGTATCGGCGAATTTGATCAGTGTTTCCGTATCTTGTGCGTCGTCAGGGAATATCGTGATGCCGATACTGACGGCCACTCGAACTTCGTGCCCGCGCAGATCAAAAGGGCGCAACAATGCGTCCTGTATTTTTATGGCGACCGTGGCGGCTGTTTTCTGACCCTCCGGAATAGCCAAAATAATCGCAAATTCGTCACCGCCGATGCGACCGAGGGTATCACGAACGCGTATGCAGCCCAGGATACGCTGTGCGAACTGGCGCAATAACTCATCACCGATTGGATGGCCGAGCGTATCGTTGACGTTCTTAAAACGATCCAGGTCGATGAATAACACCGCTATTTTCATTTGATGTGCGGCTGCTTGGGTCAATGCGTGAGTTAGCGTGTTATAGAACATCATGCGATTTGGCATGCCGGTCAACGTGTCATAATGTGCAAGCTGCATGAGCCGTTTCTCAGCCGCCTTGTTTGTTGTAATATCGCGCGCAATGGTCACCGTGATCCAACTATCTTTGGATTGGATAAAACGCCGCACGACTTCACATGGAAATTGATTGCCGTTCTTGCGCAACAATTCCAATTCGCAAGTTCCTGCCACGCCTTGGTAGGCTACCAACGAATTGAATATATTCTGTAAGGATTCGTCTTCGCATTGGCCTATGCTTTCTCGGCGCAAGGTCAGTAGCTCTTCGCGGCTATAGCCAAACATGTGGCAGGCCGTGTCATTAATATCTACTAACCGCATGGCGGCTCGATCAATCAAGAGGATGGCGTCGGCGCTCGCGTCCATCGCGGTTCGGAAGCGTCTTAACTCGTCAGCACCCCGCACGCGGGCAGCCATCTCCGCTTGCAATTGAATGTGTTTATCTTTAAGTTCTTCTATCAATACTAGATTTTCATAAGCCACGGCCAATTGGGCCGTCAATGTGATTGCAACCCGTTCATCGACTTCGTTGAATTCATCTGCACCAAGTTTGTCGACAAGATACAGCCAGCCATAATTTTTGTTCCGAGACAAGATCGGGACTCCCAGAAACGAATGGATCGGCGGATGTGACTCATTGAATCCCAAGGTTTGCGCCGCTCCACCAACGTTCCCAATGCGCTGTGGCTGCCGATACTTCAATAAGGTGCCCAAAACGCCTTGATTGGGCAAAGGTACCCCGATTTCTTTTTGGCAAGTTTCGTCTAGCCCTCTTGTTACGAAATGACGTAGATTTTGACCGCTGCTGTCGAGCACGCCAACTGCTGCGTATTTGGCGACGCAAATATTTTGCGCCACGCGGCAACCAGTTTCAATTAAGCTGAATTCATCGCGTTCTGCGGCAAGTTGTATGCCTAAATCGATCAACGAGGTCAGTCGCAGGCTGACTCCTTGCAAGCTGGCAAGAGAGCGTTCAATGCTTTGCGACATTTGCAGTAAATTTTTATCGTCGCACTTTGCTACTTGCGAGATGAGGTGGCTGCTGGTTTCGATCTCAAACAAATATTCGTTGACTTGATTATCGATCGATGTAAACCGAATTGCCTCAGGTGGCGGCGGTCTAATAGCGGGAAGACTGCCTTTGGTCGGCGGTAACCCAAGTGCTTGATGAACCGTCGATAGAATTAGTTCCGGCTCGGATGGCTTTGATAGTACCCAGCGCACCTTACAAGCTGCTGCCATGATACTGGCTTCGCGTTCGCGATAATTTGCGGTATAAAAAATAACCGGGATGTCTGGTATTTCATTATCTGCATTGAGGCGGCTGACAAATTCATAGCCATCCATGTGTGGCATCAGGATGTCAGCGATAATCAAATCCGGTAATTCGCGATGTGCGACCTTCAACCCCTGCACACCATCAGCCGCCTGCAGCAAATGGTGCCCACCATAGCTTAACAACGCAAGTAGAAACTCGCGGCTGAGCGCGTCGTCATCAACGATGAGTATGGTCGCCATCTAAACTTCCTTTGACGCGCAGACGTCAAATTGCAATTCGATTACCCTTAGACCTCAAGGCAATATATCTTAAATCCAGTGTAGTTCCAGTTTTTCCATACGGCAATATATTTATTTGGTTTTATTTAATTCTTGAAACCGCCCGACAATAAATAAGGAGCGTGGCGACGTTGGGCCTACACGGTAGACGATCGTTTATTGACACAAAATTAATGCTACTTCCTCACTCAACAATGCATAACATATTGATTGATGTCAAAACGTTTTAAAGGTTCAACTTAATGTTGCAAAAAGAGTTTGAATTTTCTGCCGCGAGATGATTCTTAAGCGAAAAATGTGTAAATAAAGACATGTCTAATAATGTGGCATTAAAAATGAAATCTCACCCAAATTAAAGTGACTTGCAATCGTTATTAATTGGTACCAACTGTCCGTTAGTTTTTATGGCACATGATGGAAATCCTGGCACTATCAAAGTGTCGATGGGGTGTTATATGAGGTGTCAGGAGGTGTCAGATTCGCGCACATTATTTGCATGTTGTGCAAGATGATTGTTGTCAAATGATGATTTTCAATCGTATCCTAGAATAGATATAGTTCTTGACCCAATCTACCGATGACGGCGCGAAAAACTACCGTGGTTTGGACTCGCAGACTTTATAGGGGTGCTATGGTAAAGCCATGCGTATTGATATTTGCATGGCTGTTGCTGTTTTTTCCAGTCCAACCCTGTTACAGCGAATCGTCATCAACAGACTTTATTGGTGTTGCAGATTTTCAAGTAAAAGCAGCGTATCTATACAAATTTATTAGTTACATCGAGTGGCCGCCAAATACCTTTCCCAATGCGGACAGTCCTTTGACGATAGGAATACGCGGTGCCGATACGATGGCCAACGAATTGAGTAAAATCGTTGCCACCCATTCGATCAATGGCCGCCCTGTCATCGTACGCAAGCTCGCCAGCGCGGATACGTTGGCGGGCATCAATATACTTTTCGTCGGCATCGAGCACCGGGAGACTTATGCGGAAATAATGGCAAGCGCAAAAGGGCTGCCGATACTCACTGTGACCGAATCGGAAGATGCGCTAAGCCGCGGCAGCATGATCAATTTTCTAATGATCGATGGACGCGTGCGTTTTGAAGCAGCACCAAAAGCTGCCAAGCAATGCAATTTGACTATTAGCGCACGTTTGTTAGGCGCCGCCTATCGAATTGTTGGTGAGGCATCATGAGTCTCTTCGGCGCCCACACTCTTCAGCGAAAATTATTAGCCGTGGTGCTGCTGACAACTTTCATGGCGGTGATCTTCGCGCTCGGTGCTTTCATTTTTTACGACTTACGGGTTGATTATCGTAATTTTGTGACCGACATGAGTACGCAGTCCGAATTACTCGGACACATGACCGCTCCCGCGCTGAATTTCGATGATAAGCAACTGGCAATTCAAAATTTGAATTTGTTAAAAATTCGCCCGACCGTGAAGGCCGCCGCAATTTACGACGCGAAGGGAAATCTTTTCGCGAGCTATCAATCCGCAGGCGAGAATTCGGATTTTCCCCAACAGGCTGAAACAAATTCCACCTACACAAACGGAAATGGTATTAGTCTGTTCCGATCAATTGTTGAAAATAACACGATGGTCGGATCAGTGTACCTGCGGGCTGACTATGAGTTGTTAGGGAAGATTGCGGGCTATCTCAGCATCGCGTTGATCGTGATGCTGTTGTCTACATTGGTTGCCATTATCTTTTCCTTGCCATTGCAAAAGAATGTGACTGGGCCGATATTGGACATCGCCGCAATTGCGCGTGAAGTCATGCAGGGGCGTGACTATTCTCGCCGTGCCAAGAAATTCAGTGACGATGAGGTCGGCACTTTGGTTGAATCATTCAATAACATGCTCATTGAAATTGAGCGGCGCACGCAAGAGTCGGAAAAGTCGAATCGCGAAATTGCACATGAAGTGCAGAAACGAAGTGTGGCGCAGCAAGAAATTATGCGACTGAATCAACAACTCGAAAAGCGCGTCCAAGAACGCACTCTCCAACTTGAAACTACCAACCGGGAATTGATTCTAGCCAAAGCGTCGGCCGAACAAGCAAATCAGGCAAAATCCTCCTTCTTGTCGAGTATGAGTCACGAATTGAGAACTCCTCTCAACGCCATACTGGGTTTTGGTCAACTTTGCGCATCCGAAACGTTACCGGTAACTGCGGAACAACGAAAAGAATTCATCGTTCATATTGTGGCAGCAGGTAAACATCTCTTGCTGCTGATTAATGAAGTGCTGGATCTAGCAAAGGTGGAGTCGGGAACGATTGCCTTGTCACTGGAGCCGATAAGCGTAGCAGAAGTATTGAAAGAATGTGAAACCATGATTGCGCCGTTGGCGGAAGCGCGATCAGTCAAGTTGACGTTTCCTGAAAATATTTCTTTGCAAGTTATGGCTGATCGCACTCGATTGATACAGATATTGCTCAATCTTTTATCGAATGCTGTGAAATACAATCGTGAAGGTGGTGCGGTAATTGTCCTGTGTGTTATGCAAGACCACAGAAAAATCCGGCTCACGGTACGAGATACCGGGCCTGGTTTGGATGAACGACATGTAGCGCAACTGTTTCAACCTTTCAATCGCCTCGGTCAAGAAGGCGGAACGGAAGAAGGATCCGGTATCGGTCTGGTCGTTAGCAAGCGCTTAGTTGAATTAATGGGCGGTGAAATTGGCGTGACTAGTACGGTTGGACTTGGAAGCATGTTTTGGATTGAGCTGCCATCGGTTGCGGTTGGTCTAATGACGGCCGACGAAATGACGGATACAGCAAATCTCCAATCGGAGGTGACGGCAATCAAGCGGAAAGCTGCAACGATATTGTATGTAGAAGACAATCCCGCGAATTTGAAATTTATCCAAAAGCTGGTCGGCTTTCGAGAAGATATCGATTTACTTACGGCTGTTAATGCCAATCTTGGAATTGAGTTAGCTCGCGTTCATCAACCGGATATTATTTTGTTGGATATTAACTTACCCGGATTAAGTGGTAATGAAGCATTAGGCATTCTGCGCAGAGATGCCAGAACTGCGCATATACCCGTGATCGCATTGACCGCAAATGCTATGCCGAAAGAAGTTAAAGAAGGGATGGAGAGAGGATTTTTCAATTACCTCACCAAGCCAATCAATATCGATGATTTTTTTACTTCTTTGGATGCTGCGATGCAATTTTCGCGTGAGATGCGGTTAAATAAAGAATTTGGGCGTAGTGAGGTCAAGGAGAAAGCTCCATGAAAATCTATACAATCAAGTGCCGCTATGTGCTCTTTTGGGCATTTTCGGTTTCCTTGCCGTTTTTGTCGATGACGGTGGCGAATGCTGTGGAAAATCCGAGTAATGCGAGCGGAATTAAGGACTTGGTGGGCCTTAGTCTGGAAGAACTCGGTAACGTCATCGTGACTTCGGTCTCAAAGAAACGAGAGCCGTTAAGTGACGCCCCAGCATCCATTTTTGTGATTACGAACGACGACATTCGCCGCAGCGGCGCGACCAGTTTGCCGGAAGCCCTACGATTGGCGCCGAATCTTAACGTGGCCCAATTTAGCGCTAGCGGTTATTCAATAAGTGCGCGCGGCTTCAATAGTCAATCGGCCAATAAATTGCTGGTTCTTATCGATGGTCGCTCGGTTTATTCGCCGCTGTTTCATGGCGTATTTTGGGATGTGCAAGATGTGATGCTGGAAGATATCGATCGCATCGAAGTGATCAGCGGTCCCGGCGGAACCTTGTGGGGTGTGAATGCGGTTAATGGCGTGATCAACATCATCACCCGCTCATCCAAAGATACGCAAGGCGGGTTGATTGCGACCGGCGCCGGTAGTCAGGAAACCGACACCAGCCTGCGCTACGGCGGGCAGGTTGGCTCTGATGCCAACTTCCGCTTGTATGCAAAGACCTTTGACCGTGATCATACGGTGACAGCCAGTAACAGTCCGGTCAACGACGGTTGGCATCAGAGTGAAGTTGGATTTAGGAGCGATTGGGCTCGCAACGGCGATAGCTTGTCGGTGCAAGGCAATGCGTATCGCGGTGTCGAGGCCCAACCGGTAGCAGGCGAAATCCAAATTGCCGGAGTGAAGATTGCGTATGGAGACGTGTTGACCTCTGGAGAGAATTTGTCGGTAAACTGGACGTATCAACTCGATGGGGGCTCGAATATCAATGTGCTCGCTTATCTTGACCGCACCGAACGAAACGTCATACCGACATTTGACGACACCCAGGATATCTTTGATTTACAGATATTGCATACGTTGCAGCCGATGGGCGCACATACGCTTAATTGGGGTGCGGAATATCGCTATGGCATAGATACGGTGGTCAACAGTCAGTACATTGCTTTCTTACCGGCGAAGTTAAATGAAACGTGGAGCAGCCTGTTCGCACAAGATCAGTGGGCGTTGCGCGACAACTTGCAATTGACGGCAGGTGCGAGACTCGAGCGCAACGACTACACCGGCAATGAGTTTCTGCCAAATATACGTTTGGCATGGAAGATTGATCACAATAATCTGCTATGGAGCGCTCTATCGCGCACCGTTGTTGCGCCATCACGGCTGGATCACGACTTGTTCGTACCGGGTGCGCCACCGTTTAAGCTTGCTGGCGGACCCAATTACGAATCGGAAGTCGCAAGAGGACTTGAAATCGGTTATCGCACCCAGCCTGTGAGTAATTTCACGTATTCTGTGACGGTCTTTCGTACACTTTACGACCACTTGAGAACTGCCGAGCTTGGGCCTAGCCATACCAATGTCATATTTGGAAATGGCATGGAGGGCGCGACCAGCGGGGTAGAAATGTGGGGCAACTATCTTGTCAATAATACCTGGCGCTTGAGTGCGGGATTCACGGCACTCAAGGAGGATGTGCATTTATACCCACACAACGGTTTCCAACAGGTGCAGGTTTTCACCGGCCCTGACCCGGCGCAAACCTTCATATTGCGATCATCATTTGATCTGCCGCATCAAACGGAATTGGATTTCACGTTGCGCCATGTCACCGCGCTATCGAACCCGTATGTGCCTACGTATTCTGCGTTGAATACTCGTCTGGGATGGAAGGCGACGAAGAGTTTGGAGCTGTCTGTCACCGCTCAAAATCTGATCGGTAGCGGACACGGTGAGTTTGACCCTGTAGCAACCCGCACCGAATTACAGCGCTCAATCTTCTTTAAGGCTGTGGCCAAGTTTTAGTATTGCGACCGTGCGGAGTGCGCGGTGATCAGATCCACAATTATTTAGGTGTTTATATTTTTCATCAATATCAGTGCGATAGAGGCAGAATGATTGTATTAAGACAAAGTCAGGGAAGAACCAATATAGCTTTTTTGCTTAAAAGATCGAAAGTAGGCATGTGTGCAATCGTAAAAGGGATTTTGTAGCCAAGCGCATGGACTAAGGCGCCTGCCCATCCCATCGGCCTTGTTGAACCAGATACTTTCATGTTAACTTCCACGTCAAACTTCGACGAAGTAATCTACCATTGTCATGATCATTCGATCAGCATATGAAGCCGACGCTCCCGTTTTGTCGGCATTAGCGCGCGATGCAAAAGCCCACTGGCCGTATTCAAGCGAACAACTTGCCATATGGCGCGCCGATCTCGAAATTTTGCCTGCAGCGATAGCAACTTTCCCCACCTTCATAGCAGAGATTAATGGCGAAGTAGCCGGTTTCTGTCTGCTGGAACCTGCGCCCGCCAACTGGGCCCTTGAGCATCTCTGGGTGTCGCCGTCGCACATGCGGCAAGGGATTGGACGCACCTTACTTTTCCATGCGATAGACTTCGCGGCCAAACAAGGTGCGACGGCACTCGCCATTGACGCCGACCCGAATGCCGAGGCGTTCTACGAAGCCTGCGGTGCACGCCGCGTAGGGTCGATTCCCGCACCGATAAAAGAATCGCCAAATCGCGAGCGGCCGCAAATGTTATTGAGGATTGCAACCGCCGAGTTGGGCGAGGGCGAGGGCGCAGCATAGGATCTACCAAGCGCCATATTGTCTTGTCCGCTGTGGTATGACGATGTATATTGGTATGCGACACCGCTTGTTTTTCTGACACTGCGAGGCAATCATGGCTAACCTGATCCAGCGTTTGATGTTTACGCTCATCTGTATGCTTGTGTTTGGTCCGTTGTTGGCAGCGCGGGCGAGTGCGGTGGGCGCTGTGGGTTCGGTGGCAGATGAGTTACAAATTTTCACTGAAGAATATCCTCCTGTGAGCTTTTCAAAAAACGGTCAAGCTGCAGGCTTTGGCAGCGAGGTCGTCGCGGAAATCCAGCGCCGGATTGGTAGCCAGGCGCAAATACATGTCGTGCCGTGGGCACGGGGTTATCAAATGGTCTTGCAAAATCGCAATGTTGCTTTGTTTGCGACCATGCGCACCGACGAGCGCGAGCATCTTTTCAAGTGGGTCGGCCCGCTCACGACCGTCAAGACCAGCTTTTACGCCAAGCGTGATTCACCCGTGCAGATTCGCACTATGACCGATGCGAAAACGCTGGACCCGATTCTGGTGCCGCGCCAATATTATTCTCATCAATACCTGCAAACTGTCGGCTTTGTCAACCTTGAGCCGGTGGATAGTCCTGAGATGATGGTCCACATGCTGATGCTAGGGCGCCGTTCGACCATGGTGACCGACAATCTGACTCTCGCTGCATTGCTGGCGAAAGTCGGTGCCGGCAGGGAGGATGTGCGTTCCTTATTCACGTTTATGCAGTCGCAAAACTACATCGCGTTTTCGCATGGCACGGAAGACGCGGTAGTGCAACAATGGCAAAGCACGTTGGACGACATGAAACGTGACGGCACCTTCGCGAAGCTCTACGAAACCTGGCTGCCCGGTGAAACGCCTCCCGGTATTGGCCCCGAACTCAATTCCATTCCTTCACGCTGATGTTCGGGCAAGAACCGCAAACTAAGATGGCATACTCCAAGGCTTGCTAGCATTTGATTTGCGAAACGCGTTCACGGATCATATGTCGTTGAGGAAATTGGTTGTTGCCGCCCGAGGAGTTGGCCTGATAGGAGTTACCGCCTGAACACCCAATCCGCGTAGGACGTCGTATGCGTAAAGCCTAAGAATTGTGGTGTGTCCAGAGGGAATCGAACCCCCGACCCACAGCTTAGAAGGCTGTTGCTCTATCCGACTGAGCTATGGACACATTTGCGGGAGTATATCCGATAAATAAGAACCTTTGTTGCAGGTGAGCGGTGAGTATGCCTGATTTGCTGCGCGCAATTGAGGCTGAGCTGAGACTGAGGCAAAACATATTCCCGAGCATTTTTCATTTGATTGATTCGATATTTCAATTATAATTGAAATATGAAAACAAAATCAATGGTCACCGCGCTTGCCGCTTTAGCGCAGGATTCCCGTCTTGCAATCTTCCGCGCCTTGGTCGCGGCTGGGCCTACAGGCCTTTCTGCCGGAAAAATTGGCGAAGCGATTGGCGTCTCGCCGTCGTCGGTGTCATTCCACATGAAAGAATTGGCGCACGCCGATATGGTGACCTCGCGCCAAGATGGGCGATTTGTTATCTACGCTGCAAATTTCGCCACGATGAACACATTGCTGGCGTTCCTTACTGAGAATTGCTGTGGTGGTAATCCCTGCGCGCCGGTTTGTTCGGTGGTTTGCTCAACAACTGAGCGGTAATCATGAGCGATAAAATTTACAACGTTCTAGTGCTTTGCACCGGCAATTCGGCGCGCAGCATCATGGCGGAAGCCCTTATTAACACAATGGGCAAAGCACATTTCCGTGCTTATAGTGCAGGCAGTCATCCGACCGGGAAAGTGAACCGTTTCGCAATCGAACAAGTCGCGTCGGTAGGCTATGCCGTTGATAACCTGCGTAGTAAAAATTGGGACGAATTTGCGCAAGTTGACGCCCCGAAGATGGATTTTATAATCACGGTATGCGACAACGCAGCCGGCGAAATGTGTCCGGTATGGCCGGGTCATCCGATCTCTGCGCATTGGGGTTTTGAAGATCCTGCCGCTGTAGAGGGTAGCGATGAGGTAAAGCGCAGTGCCTTTGAAAAGGTGTTCAAACAAATTATGAATAAAGTTCAGCTATTCGTGAATCTGCCGCTGACGACGCTGGACAAAAACGCAATCACCCGTGAAATGCGAGCTATCGGGGATGCGCCGGTATGATGCTCATGCGTCGTTTGGTAGCCGAATTCCTAGGCACCGCGTTGTTGTTGGCTACCGTCGTGGGGTCGGGCATTATGGGCGAACGGCTGGCGGGTGGCAATGTTGCCATTGCTTTGCTTGCGAACACCCTGGCGACTGGGGCGGGATTAGTGGCGCTCATCTTGACGTTCGGCCCCGTCTCAGGTGCGCATTTTAATCCGGTGGTCACGTTCTCGGATGCTTGGCTGGGAAACACGCGATGGCGCGACGTGCCGCCATACATAGTGGTGCAAGTCATCGGCGCATTTGCCGGTGTCGCCGCCGCGCATTTGATGTTTGGTGAGCCTTTGTTCTTTGCTTCGCAGCACATCAGAACCGGTCCCTCGCAGTGGTGGAGCGAATTTGTCGCCACGTTTGGGCTGGTGGCCGTCATTATCGGCTGTTCGCGTAGCCGCCCGACGATCACCCCCTTTGCTGTCGGCGCGTACATTATGGCGGCATACTGGTTTACTGCCTCCACCTCGTTTGCCAATCCTGCGGTTACCTTAGCGCGTGCGGCCAGCGATACGTTTGCGGGAATACGGCCTGTCGATACAGGAGGATTTATTGCAGCGCAGCTTCTAGGTGCTACTACTGCGACATATATATTCAATTGGCTTTATACGTCAGAGTCACGGTAAATTGCGGGGGCATCGCTTGCTCGCATTTGAATTGCGCGGTAAATTGACGATGAATCTACTATAAGAGTTCAGGTAGAAATCAGGTCAAGGATTATTCGATGAAGATATCAAAAGAGCAGGATGATATCCCTGCCACGCTTTCGGTTGGTGAGGTTGCCCGCCGTAGCGGTGTGGCTGTTTCTACGGTTCATTTTTACGAGGCGAAGGGGTTGATAAGCAGTAGTCGCACAGAAGGAAATCAACGCCGGTATCGGCGCGATGTCTTGCGGCGCGTCGCCTTGATTCGTGTGGCACAGCGGGTAGGAATCACGCTTGGCGAGGTCGAAGAAGCGTTATCGACGTTGCCGACTACGTCCGCTCCCAGTCGTGAGGATTGGACCCGACTATCGGCCATTTGGCGCGAAGAATTAGACGAGCGCATCACACAACTCAAAAAATTGCGCGATACCCTAGACGACTGCATCGGTTGCGGATGTTTGTCGATAGACCGCTGTCGCTTGCGCAATCCATCGGACAAGTTGTCGGCGAAAGGCGCGGGGCCACAGCGCTTATTGGTAGGCGAGCGTAGTGATTAGCTGCCAATGAAGGTGTTACCATTTGCAGCCGCTGTCTTTTTTATCTGCTGCCATCGCTAATAAAAATAACGGTGCTAGTAAACCGGTATTGGCTATGTTATCGCGGCAATCCGGGCGCGTTGTATTTGAGATTGCCTTGCCAAGCTTACTTTTTTCATCCGGGGGGTACAAGGGTTTTTCCTGTAGCTGACCGACTGGTGTATCGCGTTTTTCACGATCACTTTCAGCCAAAATTGCTCGGAGGTTCGCGTGCAATGCGTCCATGTCGAGGTGCTTCTCGGGTGGTACTTGAGGTGCTGACGGCACTATGGCGGGAGCCGATGGTGACTCGTTCGTTGCAATAGGTAATGTTTGCCGTTGGGTCGGGGCAGAATGATGCGCAGGTTTTGCGTGCGCAATTATTTGAGGCTCAACTTTAGACTCAACACGTGCCGGTGGCATAGGAGGTGGAAGTGGGGGTAATTCACGCAGGAGTCGTACTTCAAGCGTGTGGTTTTGCACCTGCTGGGTTTGCTTCGCGCTCAGGTTCATTTTCTCAACCCATAGCGCCAGTAAGATATGCAAGACCAGTGAAAGTGCGATGCCGACGATCACGTTCCATGGAATAAAATCTTGTAAGCGTGCTCGACCGTACATGGCAGTGCTGTTCGTATTGGAGATGAGCATTAAAATTATGCCAGTGCACGTGCGTTTTCTTCGGGTTAAATCACTCTAACAAGGCAATATGATAGCGGAAGGGGCCATGTCGCGCATCTGATAGGCGTTTATGCACGACTGATCATCACTTAAATGGTGTTTGCGCGACTACGTTAGAATAATTCTTCCGGTGCAAATGGCGCAAGCAACTGTAATGTGAATTTCAAGAACAACCCGGCGCCCGGTTCATCGTCCAAGATTTCCTCACCTTTTCCATTCTGGTTTTCATTGTCTAGGGCGACCCACTCAAATCCGTTCGGTTTGTCCGCTTTGCGCAGTTTGAAGGTTCCTCCCGGGTCGTCACTTTGCATTAGCTTAATGATTTGCATCGCCATTTTCGGGCTCTGAATGATGATGCCCATTTCGGTATTTTCGCGGCTGGAGCGCGGGTCGCTGTTCATGGATCCAACGAAGACCTGCTTGTGATCGATGACGGCGATTTTAGCGTGCAGCATGGCGCGTGAAGATCCAAAATCGAAAATCCCTTTATGGCGTTTCACGCGCAAGGGATTAATCTCATAGATTTCAACGCCTAGCTTGATCATTTCTGCCCGGTAATGGGAATAGCCAATATGCACCAAAGGCGCATCGGTGGCCGCCAAGGAATTCGTAACCAGTATCATCCTTACGTGTCGTTGGCTCAACTGGCGAATCGCGTCCATGCCAATCTTGCCGGGTATGAAATAGGGTGAAATAACGATGACTTCTTCTTGCGCTTGTTTCATCACGTGCATCAAGTTGCTGCTCACCGTGACATGCATGCCGCCTTCAGTAAGCCCCATTACTTTTAGCGGCGAGTCGGCAAATACCGTGGCGGGCGCCCAGATCAAATCCACTTTTCCGCGCTCCAACTCATAAGCGATCGGTCCGTAGCCCAGCACGTCGACTGAGTCGGGTGGCAATGACTCGCGAGTCTGGGTTATTCCAAAGTTTGGCGCGACGGGGATGTCTTGTTTCGGGTTGGGATCGGAATCGACGAAGCGTCCGATTGGGAAAACGTAAGTACTGTTCCAGTAGCGGTCGAAGACTTCAGATAGATCACGCACGATGTCACCGACCACAAAAACATCCATATCAATAAAGTTCGCGTTTGCGTCGGCAAGATGTACATGTCATCCCCGAATAGAATCAGGTAACCGGCGTAGACCGAATGAAGTCGGCAATCTTCATTGCCAACTCAACGCCTTTATCCTCTTGCAAAAAATGTCCCGCACCGCGTGTAATAGCATGCGGCTGCCCTTTCGCTCCGGGCACACGGCTCTGCCACACTTTTTCGCCGCCACGCGTGATTGGATCCCGGCTACTGAATAGCGTCAGAAATGGCTTATCCCAATGCTTGAACATCTCCCATGCACGTTCGTTATTTTGACGTTCCGGGTTGTCGGGCGCGGTAGGAACAAATGAAGGGAACAAACGCGCGGCGATGCGGTAGCGACGTGACGGAAATGGCGCATCGTACGCGGCTACTTCCTCCGTCGTCAGGCCGGCGGTACAACCGGATTTAACGATTCTTCCAATTGGAAACCAAGGGCTAAATCGCGCAAACGCTTGCCATAACTTGAATGCCGCAGGGATTTTTTCGATGCCAGTCGGTAGCCCACCGTTAGCTAGCACTATGCGGTCGAAGCGATCTGGACATTCAGCCACCATGCGCAGCCCGATCAACGAGCCCCAATCCTGGCAAAACAAAGTGATCTGTTTTAAGTCTTTCGCCTCCATCCAGGCAGTCATCCATAGTACGTGATTCAAGTATGAATAATTTTTCTTATCCGCAGGCTTATCGGATCGACCGAATCCGACCAGGTCCGGTGCAATCACGCGAAATCCGTCTCTTACCAACACGGGAATCATCTTGCGATAGAGGAATGACCATGTTGGCTCACCGTGCATTAGCAACACTAGCGGCGCGTCTTTCGGACCTTCATCAATGTGAGCAATCCTCACCCCGCCCAATTCTATATAGTGCGGCTCGTAGGGAAAATCAGGAATGTGGTTAAAGCATTCCGGTGGCGTTCGTAGAACGTTGGAAACCGACGGGAGTTCTCTCATAGTGATCTCGTTTCTTGCGTCTCGTTTTCTTGTATCTCGTTTATATCCGCTTGCCTGGTTTGGTCATTTCGCACCTTGAGACAAATTCGTGGAATTGCTGCATTTTAGGTCGGCAAATTTAAACATACACTAGTGTATTTATATTAAATTGTCAATTGCGCTTATTTGTTCGGAGAAACCGCGTATTTCCATAAAGTTATTCTACAATCGCAACCATTAACCAGAATCCGTGCATTGGCTCGGCGGCCAAATGTTCAAATCATCGTTAACAAAGTCGATATCGTGTCAGCACTACGCCTCAGGTCGAGATATTCCGATACCATAGCAAGTTCACTTGTTGGCGGTAAAACAGGAACAATTCAGCCCTCCATAAAATTACCGAAAAGCAACTTTTCATTATCAACAAACCAATATATTGGGAAGATAATTTGATTATCTTTTTATCCGAATGACGAACATGAAGAACGACGAATATCAAGAAGAGCGGCCGTGGATTGCATTAAAAACAACCTACGATGTCGAGGCGTGGATTGATCAATTCAATCGAAGCATGCAGCAAATTGCGCCAAACATCAAAACAAGCGGTTATGGTATCTGTCTTCGTTTGGATCAAGGCGGCGAAATTTTTGTACACACGACGCCTGAGGGCGAGGTTTTGCTGGACGTAACCGATGACGCGGCATGGGTGGTGCCAGTCATTGCATCGGCCTCGGGCATGATGGCGCCACAATCATCAATTTGGCAATTGCCGAGCGACACGCTGACGCAATTGTTGTTTGGCCTAAGCAGTCTGATCGCCACAACGCGCATCGTTGTGCAACACGACTTTCGGGGAAAAGCAGGCTGTCACCGCTATTAAAGCTTCAAGTTCCCCCACACATTCATCGGCATATCAAGCCAAGCGTCATTTCAACGCAACAAAAAATGCAATTCACAACAAAGTTGTGAGAAATATTTTCGTCAATCAATACTTAGGCGTAGGATACAAATACATATTTCTACCAAACCAACCTCTTTTCATTGGGACGTTAAAGATTGATGAGTTGTAGTCAGACTCACAGAGATTGGCTTAGTGGCATGCATGCCGTCGTTGGAAATTAACTTCCACGCTGGTTCAAATTGCATCAGCAATTGATTGCGATTTTTCGTTTACTGTTTACTTATTTTCGTCTCGCAGCACTGGCATCGCCTCGCCATCGGTATCTTAAGGAGCGCATGATGAAACCTGAATTGAGATCGCTTATGCTGGCGGTTGCGCTAAGTACATTGAGTCTTTCTGCATTTTCAGAATTGGTTGTCGTCGTAAGTCCGAAAAGTACCGCAGGCAACATGAACCAGGAACAGATAGCGCAATTTTTCCTGGGTATTTCGACGACCTTGAGACCCCTGGATCAAGCGGATGGATCACCAATCCGGGGAGAATTTTACAAGAAGGTGGCGGAAAAAGAGCCCTCTCAAGTAAAAGCTATTTGGTCGAAATTGGTGTTTACGGGCAAGGGCAAGCCCCCCAAAGAATATCCCTCAAGTGACGAAGTCAAAAAAGCCATTGAAGCTGATCCAAACGCGATCGGCTATATCGAGAAAAGTGCGGTCGATAGCAACGTTAAGGTCATTTTCACGGTTCCCTGAAAGCTAGCTCGATTATTTTTCGATTTTTTAAAAAATTAATCGATGCACGAATTTTCAATGTCTGGTAGCCCGATGATCGCTTAGCTGGAAAATTTGCTCCAAGGAGATGATGCAATGAAACGGATTCCCTTAGCCATGTTGCTTGCGCTTCTTCCCGCATTCTCACATGCAATTGATTTGGACGACAAAGGAACATTTACCGTCACTGGTTTTTATGACCTCACTGGCGGATACGTTTTGAGCGGCGGATCGCCGGTGACGACCAGCCCCTGGACCTTCGTTCAACCATTTGCTTCCCCATCGACTTCCTCATGGAAGTGCCCTTGCACTATTCAAAATTGGGAATATGTCGGTGTCTATCAAGACGGAAAAGGATTGCAATTCGATCAGGAAACCTTGGGCGGCATCCAAATCAAGAAGGAATTTACGCCTGATTTTTCGGCCACGGCACAGATCATTAGTCGCAGCCATAATCCGAATGCGGGCTCAACGCCCACAATAGATTGGGCCTACGTTTCCTGGTCGCCATCTCACGATTCTGCGTGGACTTTCCAGGCGGGGAAATTCCGCATCCCCCTCTACTATTACAGCGATTATTTGTACATCGGATACGCTTACCAATGGGTGCGTCCCGCTGCCGATGTATACGGGTGGCCTATCTATTCCTACGACGGGGTCAACGTTGGATATAGAAAACAATTGGGCACCTCGAATTGGTCACTAACGTCGCAAGCCTGGTACGGAAGTTATACGCAACATAATGATGCCTATGACACACAACTCTACTATGGTGTACCGACGAATGAATCATGGAAGAACATTTGGGGAACCTTTGCTTCTGTCAATAATGGCACTGTCGATGTGCGCGCGATGGTCATGAAATATCGTGACAATACCTGGCAAGACAATCCAGCCGGTGGCCCCCCGATCACCTTGACGGGATCAGCCTCGGAATTTACCCGTATTGAGGGACTTGCCGCAAATCTCGACTATAAAAATATAGTCGTGCGTAGTGAACTTGACCGCTACCAACAAATCGACCTGCCAATTGGCGTCAATAATGTATACAAATACATGTTGATCGGCGTTGGATATACCTTTTTTGGCAATTTGACGCCGATGTATACGTTCTCACGCTATCGCACAATTGCGCCTCCGATTGAAGGCCGCAATACACAAAACATCAGCATAAGATGGGACTTCATGAAGAACACCGCGTTGAAGCTTCAATATGACGTCTCGCGCGATGAATCCCAATATACAACACCGTTTTTCGGCGATTCCAAGCTACTGTCGATTTCCTTGCAAGGAGTGTTCTAACTCACAACTCACACCCAACATTTACCAGCATGATCTAAATTGCAAAGAAGCAAGGCGACGACTATACTGCAAAAGGTAGTATCCCAATACGACCGGGAATGCCAATGCGAAATCTAGCTATTATTGGTCAACGTTTCTTTGTATTCCTGACGCTCGTCATCGGCATCGTCGCGGTTAGCGGCTGTGCCAGTCTTCCTGAAAACAATAGCAAGGTTGCGTCACTGGCATTCAATGCACCGTATGAATCTGCATTAGGAAAAATCGCGCTGGCTTCTACCCCAGAAGGCAACGTCGACCAATCCGGCTTTCGCCTTATCTCATTAGGCTCATTTGCGTTTAATACGCGCATTGAATTAATACGCCGTGCGCAACATACATTGGATCTGCAATACTACGTCATTGCAAATGACGAGTCCGGTCACATGTTGCTTAAAGAGTTGGCCACCGCAGCCGCGCGCGGAGTTCGGGTGCGTTTATTGGTCGACGATTTATATTCAACCGGCCAGGATCAAACACTGCTTAGCCTATCGCAACTGCCGAACGTTGAAGTACGCCTATTTAATCCATTCCCAGCAGGGCGCAGCGCCTTGTGGAGTAAGTTTCTTTTTTCGGCCGGCGA
>Ga0207072_1064_pt1 | contig 28829 bp, 22 predicted proteins | sample Alteio_BWMinHeat_68_FD_153570 | JGI IMG/M metagenome (GOLD analysis project Ga0207072, IMG submission 153570) | Enriched cells from forest soil in Barre Woods Harvard Forest LTER site, Petersham, Massachusetts, United States -... | ecosystem: Environmental > Terrestrial > Soil > Temperate forest >... | reverse complement strand
TTTAAGGTATTGGTCAAAGTTGCGATCGACAGAGCGGTCGGTAAGGCGAGTGCCCCATTTGTTTAAAAAAATGGCTTTATCGTCTTTCTCGGGTTGGTGGCCATCGATCTCTAGGTATCTCTGAGGATGGTCGAGGTAAGTCTTAATCCAATGTGCGGCGTTTTTAGTAATGGGGATGACGCGTTCTTTACGGCCTTTTCCTTTGAGTCGAATGAGTAAGTTCTCTGGATCAAAATCTTTTCGTTCGAGTGCTACAAGTTCGCTGACGCGCAATCCAGAGCTATAAAAAAGCTCCATGATGGTTCTGTCGCGATAGCCTAGATAACTAGTCAGATCTGGGAGTTCGAGGAGTTGTTGGACTTGGGTATACGAGAGTGTTAAAGGGATTTTTTTCTCGAGTTTTGGGGTATCAATATCCTCTATGGGATTGTGAGTGAGTAGTTTTTCATTGTAGGTATATTTAAAAAATGTTCTTAACGAAGAGATGCGCCGTGCCATCGTTCTCTTGTTCTGTCCTTTAAAAGCCATTTCGGCAATAAAGCCACGTACATGCAGCCGGTCGATAGAGTGTAGTTCTGGCTCTGATTTTGAGAGCTCTTTCTCCAAGTAGCTTTTAAAGGTATTCAAGTCAATGGCATAGTTGCGTAGGGTATGTTTAGAGGCGTTTTTGATCGCTCTCAGATATTCTAAGAATTTATCGCACGCCTCTATAAACATTCTTATCCATTTTTTGGAAAGGGAAACACAGCTAAGTCTGAAGCGGCATGGCAGTTTGCAAAGAATGGCTGTGCCTCTTCTTCAAAGACTTTTGAATTAATATACCTGGCAGAAAAATGAGTTAAAATCAACTCTTTTGCATTGGCTTCTAGTGCTAATTCGGCAGCTTCGCGGGCTGTCAAATGGAAATGTTTGTAGGCCAGTTGTTTTTGATCTTCGAGATAGGTGCTTTCGCAGAGCAGCATACGAGCATTGCGGGCGAGTTCTAGTGCATTTGGACACATGCGGGTATCAATGACGACTGAAAAAACATCTCCCTGTCGGACAATGCTGACATCATCTAGAGAAATAAGTCGGTCATTAATGAGTAATGAACCCTTTTCTTGTAAGGCTTTTACCATTGGTCCATGTACACCTAAAGAGTGCAGCTTAGTTTGATCAAATTTGCGTGTGTCAGGTTCGGTAATACGCCAGCCCACATTATCGATGCTATGGTCTAAGAAGCGCGCTTCGATACGGAATTTGCCATCGTCATGTACGACACCATCTTCAAATATGGGGTGCTCAATCACTTCGATGATTTCATGATAGGCTGTTCCAAAGCGTAGACGGTCAAAAAATTTCTTACCGCTGGCAGGATAATAACAATGAATAGGATGCGTGACTTTATCCAAATTCAAACGCATCAGCATAGAGCCAAAGCCCAAACAGTGATCGCCATGAAAATGAGAAATCAGGATGCGCGTCACGACGGGGGGTGCAATATTGGCAAAAATAAATTGACGCTGTGTGCCTTCACCCGGATCAAAAAGTAACCCCTCATCATTCCAGCGAACTAAGTAAGCGCCGTGGTTTCGGTAGCGGGTTGGCTGCTGACTAGAGCAGCCCAAGATGATAAGGTCACGTATACTCATGATAATTTTGCTCTACAAAGGTGAATGCGCAAAATTATAGCAGGATGCTCTTTGAATGGCTAGGATGTTATGCTTTTGGAGGAAAAATTGCTGCAGCTGTGCTTTTAACGACATTTTCGAATATTTCGGTTTGCTTATTAATTTCGAGATTATGGTAATCGAGTTTTTCAGCCTCAGTTTCAAGATATTCAGCTGATATGGGCTTTAACATTTCTTTTCCAGCCATTTTATTGACTTTGGAAGTTTCATTGTTAATAAAATCTATAAATTGAGTGTCATTACTAAGGTCTGTTTTAAATGATGATTTATCATTAAAAATTAATTTTAATTTTGCCCTATCATATATAAATTTTTCATACTTAGAAAATTTTGTTTGAAATTCTTCCAGATTTTTAGCGGATGAAAGATCTTTTATAATAAGGTCTCTTTGAGGCTGCTCTATGTGTTCTTTAAAACCAACACAATAGGAAATCAATGTATTAATTTTTACAACTTCAGTGGCTTTTTGGTTAGATGTGATAACTTTAATCTCACCATTAATTTCAAAGTTCTTTTGTTTTTTATCGACTTTGCTTGATAAAGCACTTTTTTGTACCAATTTGTCAAATTCGTGATGAATAACCGTAACCTTTCCACCAGCATTTGCGATATCATTGACATTGGATAAGTTACTCTGAGTAAAGCCGAGTTTTTTAAAAACCCTCTTTGCTATATTCCCTGAGAGACGATTATTGAATATTTTCAAGATTCGATTCTCTTTACCTAATTCAGTGGCTAATTTTGGAGTAAATTCTTTAGCTGCAGCAGGAAGACTTGAAATGGTACCTGTTGTTACTAAAGAGACTTTCTTATTAAGTGCTGCAACATGACCTCCGATTAATCCACCAATTGAATGGCCATAAATTGCGGTATGTTCAGGCTTTACCCCTTTTTCTGCAAAATGCTGGAACATTTGCTGGAAATCATCGATAGGATCTTGGAGTGTTGTGATTTGGCCTTTACTAGCCCCGGCTCCTCGGTAATTAAACATAATTAGGTGAATTTTGTTAGGATCTTCTCCCTTATCTTTCGCTTCTTGCTTGACTTTCTCGAGAAGTTCTTGACCAATAGAGAGCCTATCTTCATATAGTTGAGCATTGGGGTTAAGCATGTAGATAAAGCGATGATCCTCTAGGTTACCTTCTTGAAAAGCCTCTTGAGCTTCTGCATTTCCATGGATAGCAATCCCGTCAATTTTATGCTCTCCCATGTCAAAAGTGAGCTTTGTGGCTCTTAAATCTTTATCTGTTGTACTAGGTGTTTTTAGAAACTTATCTAGCTGAACAGCATGATCAAAATTTAGTCTTAGCTTTTGAGAGGGGATGACACATTCTCGAGCGAGGAGGCGTTGTAGTCCTTTTTTTCCCTCGTTTAGTCTATTTTTTATAGCAGTTGTAATGGAGTTTTTTTGATCTGTAGAGAGTGAACTTGATGTTTTTTTAGTTAAGTCTATAGTTATTGAGCTACTTATATTTTTAGTTACAGGTTGGTTTACTGAATTAATTTCATTAATACTAGAAGTATTTCTATTAACATTCATATAATATCCATAGTATAAACCTATAGTTTTATTATATGATTATTAATTTTTTAATTAATAGTAAATTTTATGAATTATCTATTGTGTACTTTTCTTAATCGACGAATAGTAGGTTTCTTTTGATGTGGTATTTCTTGTCCCAAATCATAAAGTACATCGGGGCAGATATCAGCTCCGTTAGGCCAGCAAATGCTTAATTGACTATCATCTAGAGAAACTTGTTTAAAATACTCTATATCTTTTAATGGTAAGAAAATTCCCTTCGCATGCTTAACTAAATCTTTTAAATCTACCATTTTTATTTTTTTATCGCTAAATATTATTTTTAATTTGTATTCTTTTATATAAATTACGTTTTTGACTCTCATATCAAACCAAGGGTTTAATTTTTTTAAATGCTTGATCTTTTAAAATACTTTCCCAATTTTCTTCTAATTCCTTTTTATAAAGAAAAGCCCATTCAATTACAAGTCCTTGTACTCTTGCAGGTAAATTGCCTGTTAACATTTCTAACGAATGGATCGAAAAGGTGGCTTCAAAATCTCCATATACGGCGTGGAAGTGAGGTGGATTGTGGTCTGAATAAAACATTTTAATCACAATTCCTAAAAATCGACAGATCTCTGGCATGTTTTCACTTTTTGTTCAATGTATAGGAGATTTTTGCAAATCTCAAACATTAAATCCAAGTAAAATAAAATGAATTCCTAGTGTATAGTATCTGGCTATGGACGAATGTGTATATCTAAAGCCAGGGAAAGAGATCCCTGTTTTGCGTAGGCATCCCTGGGTATTCTCGGGTGCGGTGGCCAAGCTACCCATTTTTGAAGAGGGAGAAATTTTACCTATCTGCTCTTCCAAGGGTGAGAGATTGGGATGGGGGATGTTCAACCGCCGATCTTCTATCATTGGGCGAATGGTCTCTTTTAACCCTTCTGCTACGCGGGATGAGATTATTCCTCAAGCGATTTCCGATGCGGTTAATTTCCGACTAAAGTGGATAAATGGTGGTAGCACAACAGCTTACAGGCTTGTAAATGCTGAAGGGGATGGGCTGCCGGGCTTAATTATCGACAGGTATGGGGATTATCTTGTAATGCAAGTGCATGCTCTTGGTATAGAGCGCGTTAGATCTAAGGTTATCGAAACTTTAATTAAGCTGTTGAATCCCATAGGAATCTACGAAAAATCGAATAGTCCTTCGAGGCGTCAAGAGGGATTAAAAGATCGTTTGGAGTGTACCTATGGGACGGTTCCTGCTAGGGTGATCATTCAAGAAAATTCTTTAAAATTTAGTGTGGATTTTGTGGAAGGCCAAAAAACAGGTCTCTTTTTAGATCAGCGTGCGATGCGGGAAAGGATAGGGGAATTAGCTAAGGATCGTCGAATTCTTAATTGTTTCAGCTACACAGGGGGTTTTAGTCTCTATGCATTACACGGCGGAGCAGCCTTTGTGGATAGCGTGGATATATCTGAAAAAGCAGTTAAAGGAATCGAAGAGAATATCCTTCTCAATGGGCTTGGAGATGCAAAAAATTGGGCTAATCACGCTACCGATGTATTTGGATTTTTGAAGGAAAATCCTTTGGATCATGATTTAATCATCTTGGACCCTCCAGCCTTTGCCAAAAAGAAACAGGATCTTAAAAATGCCTGTAAGGGGTACCGGGACTTAAATCGTTTGGCTATGCAAAAAGTGAAAGAGGGTGCTTTGTTATTGACCTGTTCTTGCTCTCAGCATCTGGATGAGGAGTGTTTTATCAAGATAATCTTTGAAGCTGCTCTAGAAGCTGGCCGCTCTGTGCAGATTCTTGAAAAGCAGCGTCATGGCTTAGATCACCCTGTGAGTCTATTTCATCCTGAAGGTTCCTACCTTAAGGGATTGCTTCTGCGGATCTCAGATTAAACGCAAAGGCGCAAAGCCGCAAAGAAAACAAATAAATAAATTTCTTTGCGACTTTGCGCCTTTGCGTTTAATTATGTTATAGATTAGGTGAGTAAATAAGCTTTACGCTATCAGCAAACTGTTGGCAACTATCCAGGATAAAGCGTGGGGCATCTTTGATGGTTTTAACGATAAAATCGGAGAGTAGTGGCAGCCCGGTATTTCCCAAAAGGCAATTTCCAACATAAACGACCCATTTTTGAGCTAATTTCGCCTGAATAAAGGATGCTTGGAGTGTGGGTCCTCCTTCTACAAGTACCTGAAGAACTCCTCTTGTAGCTAAGTCCTGAAGTAGTGCCTTTAAGTCAATATTTCCATTATGACTACCTATGAGTTTGACTTCTGCGCCTGTCGCTTGCCATGTCTCAATATTCTGTGGAGGACTCTGCTCGGTTGCATAAATGAGTGTGGGGCCTAAAGTCATGTCAAAAAGCGGTCCATCTGGCTCTAGGTTACTTTTACCGGCACAGACTACTCGTAACGGTGGTTTTAAGGGGGTGTAAGAGGGGTGTCTTACTGTGAGTTTGGGTTTATCTGTATTGGCCGTCCCTGCACCTACAAGAATGGCTTGGCTTTGTGCTCTTAAGCGCTGAACATCTTCCCGAGCCTCTTCACTGGTAATCCATTGCGATGAACGATCCTGCGCTGCTATGCGGCCATCCATACTGACTCCAGACTTTAATACGCAAAAGGAGCAGCGGTGAGTGCGATGAAATATATAAGGTTCCAATAATTGCATCGCTTGTTCGGAGCATTCTCCAACGATAACCTCGATGCCCGCTTGGCGTAACCGCTGAATTCCTTGTCCTTTCACCAAGGGATCTGGATCTTCGATTGCCACAACAATTTTTTTGACTTTAGCGGCTATCAATGCATCGACACAGGGTGGTGTACGCCCCCAATGGGAACAGGGCTCTAAAGTGACATAGACCGTCGCGCCTTCTGCTTTTGTCTGAGCTTCGCGAAGAGCTACGATCTCTGCGTGTGCGCTTCCTGGTGGCTGAGTAAATCCGCGCCCAACAATCTGCCCCTCCTGGACAATGGTGCATCCAACCCAAGGATTTGGGGGAGAGAGTAGGCGCGCTTTTTCTGCTAACTCAAAGGCGGCTTGCATTAGATGCTCTACCCTTCTCGATTCATGAGTTCTTGGAGCATGTGTGGATCGGCTAGAGTGCTGATATCTCCCAGGTTTTGGTAGTCTTTTTCGGCGATTTTTCGTAGGATCCTTCGCATGATTTTTCCGGATCGCGTCTTTGGGAGTGCATCCACAATGGAGATTTTATCGGGCACGGCGATGGGGCCGATTTCGCGACGGACATGTTCGAGAAGTCGCTGTTTAAGGTCTGGGGTATTAGTAGCTCCATCGACGAGAATCACATAGGCGTAGAGGCCTTGGCCTTTAATGGGATGGGGTATGGGCACGACAGCAGCTTCTGCAATGCTTTCGTGGCTTACGAGTGCACTCTCGACTTCGGCAGTTCCTAAGCGGTGTCCAGAGACGTTGACGACATCGTCAATGCGACCGAGAAGCCAGCAGTCTCCTTCGTTGTCAATTCTACAGCCGTCTCCAGTAAAATAAATATTTTGAAATTTGGTGAAATAGGTGTCGATAAAGCGGTCATGGTCCCCCCAGGTAGTGCGCATGATGCCTGGCCAAGGCCGCGAAATACAGAGGTAACCCCCTTCGTCGGTCTGGCAGGGAGTGCCATCTTCATTAAAGATGATGGGGGCAACTCCGAAAAAGGGTCTGTTGGCGCTGCCTGGTTTTAGGGTATGGCAGCCCGGAAGAGCGGAGATCATGATTCCGCCTGTTTCCGTTTGCCACCAGGTGTCGACAACGGGACAGTGGGCAGCGCCGATCACTTCGTAGTACCACATCCAGGCTTCTGGATTGATGGGCTCTCCGACAGTGCCTAATAGGCGTAATGAATGCAGATTGCAATGGTGAGGGTATTGTTCTCCATAGCGAATGAGTGTGCGGATGGCTGTGGGAGCAGTGTAGAAGATGGAGACTTTGTATTTCTCAATCACTTTCCAGTAGCGATTAGGTTCTGGATAGGTGGGTATGCCTTCAAAGAGCACACTTGTGGCTCCATTAGCTAGAGGGCCATAGACGACGTAACTGTGACCGGTGACCCAACCGATGTCAGCGGTGCACCAGTAGACGTCGCTGTCGCGTAGGTCAAAGATATATTGATGAGTCAGGGATGTATGGAGGAGGTAGCCAGCTTGAGTATGGACAACGCCTTTTGGTTTTCCGGTGGATCCAGATGTATAGAGAATGAATAGAGAGTCTTCGGGATTCAATGGTTCGGGAGGACATTCGGTGTCATTCCATCGAGAGACTTCGTCTTCCCAGAAGGAGTCTCTGCCTTCTTCCATATGGCAGGGGGAGTTAGTGCGCTGTACAACCCAGACATGTTTAACGGATGGAGAGCGAAGAAGAGCTTCGTCGGCGATGGACTTTAAAGAAATTTCTTTACCACCACGTAGCGAGACATTGGAGGTAATCAGCATTTTGCATGAGCAGTCTTCCATACGGTGTGAGAGAGAATCGGCGCTAAATCCGCCAAAAACTACCGAATGGATAGCTCCGATGCGCGCACAAGCTAACATGGCAATGGCTAATTCGGGAATAGAGGGTAGATAGAGGCAGACACGGTCACCTTTGACGATACCTCTCGCTTTTAGAGCGTTGGCGCAGCGACAGACTTCATAATAAAGTTCATTATACGTAAGAATGCGCGTCTCGTTTTCGTTTTCGCCTTGCCAGATGTAAGCGATTTTTTCTTTACGGTGAGTTTTGAGGTGACGGTCTAGACAGTTGTAAGAGACATTAATGAGTCCGTCTTCAAACCAGCGGTGCCAGATCTCCCGCTGGCTTGTGTTCCAGGTGTAGTTGCAGGCGATGGTCGGTTTTTTTATCCAGTCGAGAGTGTCCGCTTGCTCCAGCCAAAACGTTTCGGGCTGGTCGAGACTTTTGTGGTACATCTCATCGTAAGTTGCGAGGTCTTTGCAGTAGGATCGTTCTACAAAACTTGGAGGTGGAGGAAAGCGCCGCCTTTCATCCATTAGATGTGCTAAAGTCGAATCTTTACTATGCTCGTCCATTGAGCCGCCCAGATCAGTTAACTAAAAGAAGCGGGAGGATAACTTTAAGGTAGGTTTCCCGTCAATAAAAAAAGACAATGACGCAAAGACAAGGGACAAGGACTTTGTGGACAATGAGGACTTTGAGGACAAGGACGATTTAAATTTATTATATGTCCTTGTCTTTAAAGTCCTCATTGTCCTAATGGTCCTTGTCTCTTGTCTTTTCGTCCTTGTCTTTTTGTCCATGTCTATATTCATCAGATTCATCATCTGGGTCTTCATCATAGAAGGGGAGTTCTATTTCCCCGAAATCTTCACCTTCATCATCCACGTTAATATTTTTCGCATTATTATTCGTGTCCGCAGCATCGCTTAGGTAACTCTCAAAGTTATCATCGTCATTATCGTCATTGATATCAGAGAGAGATAGCGATTGAAGAGTATGGATTTGATGTTCCAGTTCATTGATTTGAGTATTCAGCACCGCGATCTGCTTTTCAAGTTGCTTGGAGTGCTTTTGATGCAGCAGAGTCTCTTGCATGAGTTCATGTGGAGCGCGGTTGCAAAGATTAAGAGCAGAAGAGCCTAATTGAGCGACTTGAGTATGCATGTAAGCAGCTTGAGCAGCGGTAGAGGTGGGAGGTTTTTTCGGATGGATGGTGGCGTGTAAACTGGGAGGAGGATTTCTGAGCAAGTCTTGGGTCATTGCAGCATCATCCTTAAGAGCAGCAATCTCTTCATGCAGGATTTTCAGGTTAGTCTTTATGGCTTTATTTTCTCTGTTAAGAATGTTCAGGTCAGCATTGGCGCTGGCAAGATGCTGTTCCAAAAATTCGATATTAGCCAAAACATCATTGCTAGGAGTGCTTGGAGAGCTGTTATTTTTTTGCTTAAGATTAGTTATTTGAGAGTTAAGTAGACCAATTTTATGCGTGAGAGCTTCATTGGCTATTTGTGAGGCGTCCAGGTTGCTATGCATATCAGCCATTCTCTCTTCATGATCAGCAATTTTCTGCTGTTTAGCATTTTCGAGTTCGATGTTTAGAGCTTGGATATTAGCTTTAAGGGCGTTGTTGTCATCAATGATGAAGTTGAGGTCGTCATTGGCTATGACAAGATTATTTTCTAGCAATGAAATTTTATCTTGCAGTTCTTTGGAGGGAGCTTCAGGAATTTGAAGATTGTCATAGTGCTCTTTGAGGGTTGACAGCTGAGAATTTAGGTGACTAATTTTTTGAGTTAAAGCTTCATTGGCAATTTGTGAAGCATCTAGATCGCTATGGTAAGTGGCTAGTTTATCAGCGTGCTCATCGTGAGTCATTGCAAGATTTTGTTCTAAGAGAGCAATTTTAGCCAGTAGCTCTTTAGAAGGAGCTTCAGGAATTTGCATCGTGTCATAGCTATGTTTAAGAGCGGCTAGCTGAGCATTCAAAGAGTTAATTTTATTTGTGAGAGCATCATTAGAAATCCCTGCAGCATGCAGGTCGCTATGCATATTGGCTAGCTTTTCTTCATGCTCGGAGTGGTCTGAAGCAATTAAGATGTGCTTTCTTGCACTCTCTAATTCAGCGTAGAGAGTATGAATCGTTGTTTTTAATTCATTATTATCTCTGCTGATAAATTCCAGGTCATCATTCGCGATGGCAAGTCTGTGTTCTAAATCTTCGATTTTATCTTGAAGCTTTTTATTAGAAGCAGCATGTGCATGGTAGATGGGGTGGCCATACGAACTTAACTGAGCTAGTTGATTCCACATATCATTGTGGTCAGCAGCTTCTTTTGAAAGAGCTTTGTGTGTATGTTCAGGAGGAATATTAACAGCGAGAGACTTATTTAATTGTTTATGCTTGTTGATAGTAAAAGTTAATTCGTCGTCGTTTCCACGGATGGCTTGATTGTGATGATTAATTAAATTTTTGAGCCTCTCTTCTGTAAGAGCTAGGTTGCGCTTCAGCTCATTCTTTTCTTTAGTTGCAGCTTCAAGAGAGTTTTTGAGAGTAGGGTGAGCTGTTTTCGTTAACGTTAATTCATCTTCCAGAATATTGATTCGATTAACGAGTTTTGCAACTGTTTGGTCTGCATTCAGTTTACCATTCTGAGAATCCGTAAGAAGCGAACGCAATAATTCAATTTCTTTGACTAAAGTTTGGTTAACGAGCGCTTGCTCTTGAAGTTCAGTTTCTAGGTTGGCATAGTGATCTTTGATCGATTTCTTCTTATTAACAAGCTCCATGTACTCTTTTTGGCTTTCTAAAAGCTGCTCTTTTGAAATAACAAGTTCTTTTTTTAGAAGCTGCTTCTTTTCTAATAAGAGCTGGTACTTAGTTTGAAATTCAACTAGCTGCTTTTTGAGGTCAATTAGTTTTGGACTGCCTGAAAGAGAACCTTGAGTCAATAGCTGAGTGCGCAGACTTCCCAGTTGTCGGTTGTTTTCATTAAGCTGAGACTGCAAAGACTGGATAGTTTCTTTATGGGTATAGCTATAGGGCGTTTGACCGATAGAGTTTGAGGCATCAGCCAATCCAGATTCACTGTCGTCATCTAAAATGAGCAGCGGTTTGGAGATTTTATGAGGTGCATCTTCAGCGACAGTGGATGAGTGGTGTTTAAAGACCTCGAATCCTAACAGAGAGAGCAGCCCACAGGTAATGACTGTGATAGCTAGAGCTGTTTTTTGCTGTTTAGAGATGCTTTGTGGGGCGTGTTTATCCATAGAATCCTGTTCCTCAGCCTCAAAGTTGACGCTATTTTTTTACAGGTCATACAAGTTTTCGCTAATATCTTCAAGAAATAACAAGATCTAATTGATTAACTGCTCTCATGAAAAAATAACAGGATAAGCAAGATCGACTTCGTCGGCAGGATAAAAAAGGATAAATTGGCATCCTTTGTTTTCTTTCTTGAAGGAAAAGCTCTTCAATTTGCCAAAAAGTAGCCAATAGACTACATTTAAGATAAAAGTCTCCTATGACAAATCACTACGAAATCAAAGTATATAGTACTAGTACCGGAAAAAAAGTAATTAACTTAGCAGGCTTGTCCAAAGATGAAAAAGATGAGTACTGGTCATTAGAAACTTTAGATATTGCATCATTTGATGTAATTCATGAGCTCTCACCCTTGTAATTAAGAGACTTTTTTCAAATTTCGCTTTAGTTGTACAGGATAATTGCAGAGCAAGATTTTGCTTAAGCCCGGAGGGCGGATCTTTGTATAGCCCAGGCCGAGTGCGAGGGAGCTTGCGACCGAGACACAAAGGCCTGGGACTGAGATAACCAAATAAGCATAAGGCCTGAATAGGCCGGCTCTTCATTTTCAAAGATATTTCTCATCATATTTTAAAAAAGATGTTAACAAGAGCCGGCCTATTCAGGCCTAATGAATATTTATATTGACCTGTCCCAGGCCTATGTGTCTCGGTCGCAAGCTCCCTCGCACTCGGCCTGGGCTATACAAAGATCCGCCCTTCGGGCTTAAGCAAAATTAATCCTTTAGGGGATCTTCATCTGGATAGGGATTACCTTCGGGATCGAGCTCTAAACCGATTAGAGGACCTGCATAGAATTCTATTGTATGCGAGGGTATTGAATCTGAAGTATTTTTAGGGCTTTGTTTGGCTTGGTCTGGATTACGAATTTGCGTAATGTATTCCTGAAGCTTTTCTTCACGTGTTACTTCGTGACAAGGTTGTCCACATCTGTACCATCCAGTTGATTTTTCTAGGCAACCTCCTGAATTAATCTCTAGAAAAATTGCAAAAATTGGCCCACTGATAGGGAGAGAAAATATGGCTAAACCTCGTGCCCATTTCAAAGATTCTATTGCGGCTTTTGCATGATAGACTCTTTGTTCCTCACTTTGTAATCTACTTAGATCCTCGAGATTGAATTTAACATCTACAAACATATAATTTGTCTTATATATTGATGTTCCTGGGATTAGATTTCCATTATCATCTTTTTCATGCGTATGCCGCCAATGATAATTTGCAAGGACACCATGATACGCAGCGGTAAAGAGGCATCCTATAGAACCTATGGGTCCAATAATTGGATGTGCAACAAGTATCACTGCTCCTACAACAATTTTTCCTACAACTTTTCCCACTTCTTTTATGGCTGTACCGCAGGATTGGAAACAATCATAACAAGTATTATTTGATACATTGACATTACTCATGATCTTCCTTTGATTATTCTTATAAAATTATTATACAGTAATTTTTAATGAAAATCAATAAAAATTATTTGACTTTTGTTTAGAAATTGTATATAATATTAATAAATTCTTTATAATTTGGTTAATAATGAGTTTAATTAAGGTATTTTTTAACTTTTTTTTGCTTGCCGGGGTTGTACTTTCTCCCTATGATTTGCATGGAATGGAGGATATTCGAGGAACCATGCAAGAACTTATCCATTTACAAGAGATTAGGGAGAGAAATACTCAAATTGACTTTAGTTCTCTATTTCCTGGGGTAATGGAGTTTAGGGATGTCAACTTTAATATCAAGGGTTTGACTGTAATCTCCAATACTAATCAAAAGATTAGGCCTGGTCTCGCTCCGGATTGGGGCATCAAAATCTTTTGTAATGTTCACTTCGAGAACATTAAATTTGTTAACTGTCGTTTCAACTTTTTAAACTTGGCCTTTACTTCCTTTAAGAATGTGACCTTTGAAAATTGTGATTTTGAAGGGGTAAGCTTTAAATATGCGACTTTGGAAAATGTGCAATTTATTAACTCTAAGTTGACGGATGCTGCATTTAACTATGCTTCGCTGTCAGATGTCGTGATGTCTCATTCGGATGTTCAGTATGCGAGCTTTTTTGAAGCAAAGCTGTATAGAGTGGATTTTAATGAGAGTGATTTAAATGGTGTTAACTTTTTTGGCTCAAACATTGATCTGGAACCTGAGGCTAGACCTGTTGTTCTGATTTCGTGGAATGTTGCAGAAGCGGGACCCACAGGTGCAAAAGTGATTGAGCAGTTGAAAGGCTATGATGCTGTTCCTTTTAAGTTTGATTATGGAACTGAAGAGATTGATTATGCAGCTCTAAAAGTGGAAGTCGATACGATTCTTCAAGAAATTTCTGGTCAGAGTTTAGGTGAGGCATTTTCGATCGCTAAGCGTATGCTCCACTATGCGACTGAAAATAGTGACCGCTTTCCGGTTTTGGGCAAAATCCAAGCGTTGACTGATGCTGTTGTACGCCATGTAGATGGGGTGATTGTACCAGGTGGTCAAGATATTCAACCTCAGTTTTATGGTGCTGCACCGCATTTTAGAACGATTTTAAGTAACGATTATCGCCGTGATGTATTGGAATTTGCTATTTTGGATGCTGCTGAGAGGTATAAAACGCCTATTTTAGGAATTTGTCGCGGCTCGCAAGTGATCAATGTGTGGCGTGGAGGTACTTTGAATCAGCATATTAATGGCTATTCGTATGCTGTTCATGGGTTTGAATTAATGGGTGAATCCATCTTGAAAGATATTTTTCAAAAGGATGAGTTTTTGTCTGGATTTGCTATTCAGCATCAGGCTAGCGATAAGATTGGTAATGGTTTAAGGGTGACTGCCAGATCGGAAGGAACGGGTATTGTTCAGGGATTAGAAGGGTCTTGGGAAGATCATTTTTACATGGCTGTCCAATTTCATCCCGAATTTAGGGAAAATATAAAGGATGGGAAATATTCTACTGTTGAAGCTGGCCAGCTTTCGGAACGCTTGTCGCCTAGCAATACATTGATCTATAGTCGCTTTGTAGAAGAGTCTAAAAAATTCAAAAACAATTCTTGATTATTAAACCTCTCTAGAATAAACTCTGTAGCCAAGTACACATCATACTCACTTTTGACACGAAACAGTGTAAATACATCTAAGCCTTTAGCCGGGGACCTCTTGGAATAAAGCAGTTCGAACTAGGTCAGGACAGGAATGTAGCAGCCTTAAGGATGGAGCTTTCTGCCTAGAGACAATCTCCGGCTTTTTTTTCTCAGTCACCTTAATCAAAAACTAATTTAACGCGAAAAATTAAACGCAAAGACGCAAAGCCGCAAAGAAATTTCTTTGTTTTCTTTGCGGCTTTGCGCCTTTGCGTTTAATCACTCCCAAACAGTTTTTTTGCCTTTACGCTCTTGGACATCGTGAGGGACAGTTTTTGGATCAGTGTTGGGAATAGCACGACGAATGGCCAAAATTATGACGTGTGTGATGCCATTTTCTTGTGATAGGAAGTGTGTAATTTTTTCGAAAAAAGATCTTATGCGATCTGAGTTGTCGTAAAATTTGCTTAAGGGATCTGTGAGAAAGCTGATTGCTTTCCAAAGGTAGCGGAAAGGAGAATGGCTGAAGAGCTGAAACATCCACTTGCTAAACCCTTGGCGTTGTTTAAGGGCTTCTTTGCGGTACTGGGGATCTCTACAGGCTCTCTCTACTCTTCTGGGCCATGCTAGGAAATCGGAGAACTTTATGAAGAGTTTGTCATAAGCGTAGTTAATTTCTACTATTTCTAATTCAGTTTCTGCTAGATCGATGAATCGTTGCAGGGCATCTTCTGAATGGAAATCAAGCGGCGTTGAGCAGATGATTTTTCCATTTTGTTTGACTAGCCTGGCTAATTCGGAAAAGAGGATACGGTATTCGTTGGGATGGAGCTCAGCAATAAGGTCAGTGCAGATGAGTAGATCATAGGAGTCATCTTTGAGTGTAGTGTAGGGAACATAATCATGGATGGTCGTTAGCGAGGAAGAGGGATATTTTTTGCGGAGGATCTGAAGAGCATTGCTGGCTATGTCGACCGCATCGACATGTAATCCTTGTTGACATAACCATAGGGAGGTGGCTCCGGCACCGCAGGCGAGGTCGCAGGCTACTTGGTCAGGTTTGATATTGGGCTGAAGAAGCATTTTAAGGCGTTCAAAGCGTTCTCTACCAATGCTAGTGTGTAGTTTGTCAAATCTTTCTGGGTTGTCGCGCCATAGTTTTTCGAAGTAAGCGGTGCGCTCAATACGACGTTGTCGCATGGCGGAGACTTTATTTTGGAGGGGTTGTTTGTTCTCGGTAGAAATAATATTTAGACCTGACATAGGTACTCCTAATGGCGTAGCAGTTCAATGGCTGGTTGTGTGGGTGGGGTTCGTGAAATTGGCCTGTTGATGAATATTTGTATCCATAGTTCCAGTGTGAGTAGTGCCCATAAATATCTAAAGACTACTTTGGATGTAGGAACTTCTTTAATGCGTTTTCTGATCCAGTCGGCGCTGACTAGCCCTGTGTCGACTAGGTCTCCGTGAGGTAGTCTTTGAAATAATTCCATAATGGGAGGGAAAGAGGCCCAGGTGCCTAAAAAGTTGAGCCGGGTCCGTTTGGGTCGATTGAGGAATTGTGGAGTAAAGTTGTTTTTGAGTAATTCTTTTAAGAGGCTGGCTGTTTGAAGCTCGACAAGTGCGTCTGGTTCGGGGAGGCCGGCTAGGAATTCGATAAGGTCTCTGTCGAGAAAGGGAGTTTCCCAGTGTAGGCCATGCGCTGAGAGCATTTTTTCGTATTGAAAGCTGTAGCAGTCTGCTAGGCGTGTTTTGATATCGAGATAGAGTAGGGCTCCTACTTTGGTAGGAACGCGGTTTAGGTGATGGAATCTTTGAATGAAAGCTTCTAAGTCAAATAAATCTTTTAAATGTGGGGCGGCATCGTGAAGTAAATTTAAATCAAAGAGCGCGTTACGTTGCATGTAGGCTATTTGCCAGGGGTCGGTTCGGACCGCTTTTAGATAACGGAAAGCGAGAGGCTCCCAAACAAGTTTGAGGAGGGGTAAAGTAAGGTATTTGGAATGGCGAAATATGTGTTGAAATAGATTTTTAAGGGGACCGAGTTTCTGTTCAGCAGTACTATAACGGCTGTGTCCGGCTAGAAATTCGTCGCTGCCCATGCCTGAAAATACTGTTTTAGTATGCTTAGAAGCTAATTCTCCTAGATACCAAGCAGAGACGACATTGACATCGGCAATAGGTTCATCGAGGTACCAGATAATTTTAGGCAGATTTTCAATGCATTGATTTGAGTTGATGGCCATGATTTGGTGAGGCATGGTGAGACTGCTTGCAGCGTCTTTAGCAGCGGAGATGTCTGGATCATTATAGCCTGTGAACCCTGCTGTGTAGGCTTCTACTTTGTTTTTAGAAGCATTTTTTTCTACATACAAAGCTGCTGCAGCTGATCCGAGGCCGCCTGAAAGAAGACATCCGATTTTACCCTCTTTGGGAAGGCGTTTTCGTACAGAGGAGTTGATTAGATGATCGAGATGTTGTAATAGAATTTGAGGCTTTTCTCGATGTGTGCTCTGAAAAAATGCGCTGAGAGACCAGTAGGACTCTACTTGCATATTTTTTCTCAAACTAAAATTTAAGACATAGCCTGGCAGCAGTTTATTAACTCCTTGAATGGGTGTCATATCTTGAGGAATATATCCAAAGTAAAGATAGGAGCTGACCGCATCCATAGCGATAGTTTGGGGCACGGCTTCTGTTGCTAAGAGACCTTTTAATTCGGTAGAGAAAAGGAAAAGGTTATTATGGTGATACCAGTAAAGTGATTTGACTCCAATACGGTCGCGAATGAGGAGAAGCCGCTCTTCGTTTTGGTCAAAAAGTGCGATGATAAAGTTGCCGTCTAGATGATCTGGAAAAGATGTTCCCCAGATTTCGTAGGCTGCGAGGATTAATGCGCGGTCGTCTTCGTGCTCTTCAATTTCGGTCCCTTGACTGCGAAGTTCTTTAAGCAGCTGGCTTTTATTTGCAAGGGAACCATCTAAAGCACAGTAGACGATTTTTTTTTCGTTGGTGGCTAGTTTTTGGCCAGTAGCCCCTAGTTGTATGTTGCGATGGGTGTAGATGTCGCGGGGGCCTTTTCCGGTGTGATCCAAGATGTCTAGCATCTGCTCGACAAAGTGGTATACTTGAAACACATCTGGATAGATTGCTCCAGCGATCCCGCTCATCCAAACCCCTATACAACTTAAATTTTCGTGCCCGTGCCCCTACCCGAAAGACTATTTGTTACTCTAGGTCTTCATCATCCTCATCATCGAAGTCTTCTTCGTCCTCTTCTTCGGTAATCTTGACTTGTGGTATAGCGGCTACGGGTTTGGCTGAAGATTTGATGAGCCTTCTTCCTTTTCCAGGTATAGTAGGTTCTTCATCAACCCAGATAGGAGAGCCCCAAGCCATATGTCCATCCTCTTGAGTAGCACGGACATAATAGAAAACAAAGGGCGGTTTTTTATTGGGTGCCTGTAGGGTGACTTTACTGAGTGGATCCATGTCATCAATAGCGAAATCGCAATGGTAATCTTTTGGGGAAATAGTATGGAGTACGACACCGTTACGAATGATTTCAACTTTCTTGAGAGGGGTGGTTCCGACGACATAGCCGGTTAGATGGCGGTTAACGCGAAGGCCTGGACGGTCTGCAGTGGTTAATTCAGCGCCCATTCCTGTACCGGCAATGAATAGTCCTACAATAATTCTAGCACCTGTAGTGGCGTAGCAAGAGCGTTGATAAAGCGCTTCAAAAAGAGCTGGGCGTGAGTGTTCTTTGGAGATAATAGCTGTTAGACCAGGTGCATATTGGATCTGTTCACCATCATAAAAGTCGGCATAGAATCCTCTGTCGTCAAGGCCTCCGGCGACAAAACCAAAGCGGCAGTTACGTAGAAGTGCTTTAAGGACTGAGCCTTCGGCATTCATGCCTATGCCTTTTTTGCCTTCATAGTCGATAGGCAGGGGGTTTCCTTCCTTTACAGTGCATTCTGAAGATCCCCATGCGTTATAGATTTCGACAACGCGTTCAAATTCTGGATCATAGGCTTTGAAGTTATAATGGTGTTTATCTCCCATCGTAAAGCAGGGGATAGAGATGATCTCTTTGGGAGTGACAGATTTGTAGAGTTTGCTAAGGGAGGTATATTTAGCGTCTTTGCGGCGAAGAATGGATTTTCCTTCTTTCGCGAAAATAATTTGTCTGATGCCTTCTGATCCTGGAACGCCTTCCCATTGGAACCCAAGAAATGTGGTGAAGCGGTCATTTTCGTCGAATTCGCTAATATTTTGAGAAATAATTTTCCAGGTTTCGTTGGAGGTCTCTTCGGCGCTTTCAAAGGGAGAGACGCCATAGTATAGTAGGATATGTTCGTCGCGGAAGTGGCGTAGACAGCTTTCTATACTTTCTGTAGAGTCAAAGCGTTCAGACTCTCCATGCAGAAGTCCCCAATAGAGAGCGTTCTCTGTCTCTGCAAAGCATCTGATAGGGGGAGCTTTAAACTGTTCTTTGGTTTTGGGGTTCTTTAAAATGACGGTATAGACGCCTGGCTCGTTAAAGTACATATTTGGGAGAGAGATAAAGCCAGTTTCTGGTACGAAGAGTTTCCAGTTGAGGTTTTCTCTGAGGTTTTCATGTGAGAGCTCGATGAGAGTATCGTCGGGAGCATTACTGGTGAGGTTTCCATACTGATCTTCAAAGCGGACAAGTGTGTCAAAACGTTTATTTTTGCAGACGAATGAAGGGACGACGACATGGATTCTGTCTAGTTTATCTCCTCTGACATCCAATGTAAAAACTTCGGGTTCGTCATAGTAGCCTTTGCCGGTAGTGTCTACGTAGAGGCCAAAGGTGCGTCTTCGTTGTGCAAGAGTTTGTGCGCGTGTTCCATTTTTTCTGGCTAGCAATCCGCCTTTAGGAGAGCCGACGACGATGGTAAAGGTGTGTTCAGCGGGGACTTCTTGTGGCAGTGCAAATTCAAACATGGGGACGATAGAGGTGGGAGTATTGACGGCTTTAGCTGGGACTACTTTCCCGGATTCAAGTACTCCAAAGATGAGGTTACTGCCTTTTTTCAAATCGTTTGTAGGAGTTTCCCAATCGATATTGCGCCCTTTGGACATTAAGTCGAATTTGAGTTTTGTTCCTTTGGGCAGGGTTGCATGGGTTGTATAAATAAATTTCCAGGTATTGGCTTCTCCTGCAAAAGCTTGAGCAGGCTCGCAATAGCAAATCGATCGTCGCATGTAAGACCTCTTATCGTCATCATCTAATAGGGTTGCTATTATCCTTTAATAATGATTCTTTTTCAATAGGTTGTGTCAAAATTAAACGCAAAGGCGCAAAGGCGCAAAGATAAAAAAAAATTTCTTTGCGTCTTGGCGGCTTTGCGTTTAATTTATTTATAATGCATATTCTGTAGCTCGTCTTTCCCGAATCACAGTAACCTTGATTTTTCCTGGGTAGGTTAATTCTTTTTCGATGATTTTGGTTAAGTCATTGGCGAGGGTGACGATTCCGTCATCGTTGATCAGATTGGGAAGAACGGAGACACGGATTTCTCTGCCTGCTTGAAGGGCGTAGGCTTTGTCGACTCCTGGCATTTTGATGGCGAGCTCTTCTAATTTTTTAAGGCGTTTGACATATTCTTCTACAGCTTCTATGCGTCCGCCAGGTCTGGAAGCGGAGAGTGCATCTGCGGTGCTGCAAAGGCTTCCTTCAACGGTGTTGGCGGGCATTTCAAAGTGATGGCAGCCGATCCCTACTGCGACGTCTGGGGTTTCATTATATTTGAGGGCTAGGTCGTGTCCGATGATGGCGTGTGAGCCTTCCATTTCATGTGAAACGGCTTTTCCCATGTCGTGTAGGAGTCCGATGCGTTTGGCTAGTTTGACGTCGAGTCCGAGTTCGCTAGCCATGAGTCCCATAAGATGTGAGACTTCGATGGAGTGGTCTAAAACATTTTGTCCATAGCTGTAGCGTAGTTTGAGTTTGCCTAGAAGGAGAATGAGTTCGGGATGGAGATTGATGGCGCCGGCGCGTAGAGCGGCGTCTTCGCCATATTGGCGTAATTTTTTGACGACCTCTTTTTGGACTTTTTCTACTACTTCTTCGATGCGGGTGGGGTGGATTCTGCCGTCGGAAACGAGTTCGGCGAGAACTTGTTTAGCGGTGTAGATGCGGAGTGGATCAAATCCTGAGATGACGACAGCGTTGGGGGTATCGTCGATAATAAAGTTAACGCCTGTGGCATGTTCTAGAGCGCGTATATTGCGTCCTTCCCGTCCGATGATACGTCCTTTCATCTCTTCGGTGGGGATAGTGACAGTGCTGACAGTGGCTTCGGAGACTGTTGTAACGGCAAGACGTTGGATGGCGGTGACAATAATTTTTCGGGCTGCATCTTCTGCCTGTTCTTCAGCTTCTTTGGTTAATCGTCGGACCATATTGGCTGCATCGGTGCGGACTTCATTGTTGATGCGTTCGAGTAGAAGTTCTCGGGCTTCATTGGCGCTGAGACCGGCAGTTCGTTCGAGCTCTTTAATGAGTTTTTGGTTCTGTTCTTGTAGGGATTTTTTTTCTTCATCGATTTGGTCGCGTTGGGCTGTGATGACAATTTCACGCTTTTCAATATCAACAAGTTTTTTTTCGAGTAGGCTTAGGCGTGAATCGAGCTTATCCTCGCGTGTTTTAAGGCGTTCTTCTTCGCGGGCGATTTTTTTTCTCTCTTGTTGCCAGAGTTGTTCGGCTTCACGTTGTTGTTCGAATTGAGTTTGTTTGATGGCGAGTTCGTTTCCTTTTCGGAGAGCTTCGGCTTCACTATTGGCTTTGGAAAGTATATCTTTGGCGACGTTTTGGAAGCTGCCTACTTTATAGCGGTAGAATAGCCAGAATCCGAAACCGCCGGCGACGATGCCGAAAAGGAAGAAGATCAGTAAAAAAGCGAGATCATTTGCGTTCATTAAATTACCTTATAATCGTTAAGTAAATTTTTTATTTCCTCTGATATTAAAGGAGCTACAGAGAGGGTGAAGATTTTTGATGATTTTGTAAATCTATTTAATGGGGGAATGGTATCTGTGATTAAAAGTGCTTCTAGAGAACTCTGTTCAATTTTTTCGATAGCATCTTCAGCGCATATTCCATGAGTAACGGCAGCAATTACCTTTTGGGCTCCGTGTGAGTGGCATAAGTTGGCGGCAAGAACGAGAGTACTGGCTGTGGAACAGATGTCATCAGCGATGACAACTTCTTTACCCTGCACATTTCCTATTAGGGTCATCTGAATGTCATGTGAGGAGAGACGCTCTTTTTCAATGACAGCAAGATCGGCATTGAGAGGCGTGGCAAGTTTTTGAGCAATCTTGATGCTGCCGATATCGGGGGCTACCACAACGCAGTTTTTGCTCAGGTGTTTCTGAGTGGCAGCAGCAAGCAGCTGTTGGCACTGAAGATGGTCGACAGGTATCTCAAAAAATCCTTCTAGCTGCCCAGCATGAAGATCTAACGTGATGATGCGGGTTGCCCCTGCAGCTGTGAGTAGGTTGGCGACGAGTTTGGCGGTGATGGGGCTGCCTGACTTATCTTTGCGGTCTTGGCGGCAGTATCCAAAGTAGGGGATAATGGCGATGATATGTTTTGCGGAATTACGCTTTAGAGCATCGATGATAATGAGGAGTTCCATGAGGTATTCATTGGGCTGGAGGGCGATGGATTGTAGGGCAAATACTGTGCGGCCGCGGACTGGCTCAAGGATTTCTATAGAAGATTCGCCATCGGGAAAGTGCGCAAGTTTCATGGAGCCGAGGGAGATATTGAGGAGCTTTTGGATCTCTTGTCCTAAGTTTGGATGAGAGGATCCACAAAAGAGCAGCGGATGGGAATGGTTATTCATGATGCACTCGATAAGGGGGTTTACCAGTTTGCGTGCCAGCAGCAGAATTCTTTACTGTTGACGATGATTTCTTGTCGTTCAATAGGCTGATCATAAATGTTATCACAATCTTGGGCAGGGCGCAATTTTTGATCAAAGTTTATTCCAAAGGAGAAAACAACTTGTAAGGATGTTTTAAAAGTAGAGTCGTAAGCAGTTCTGATTTCAAAGGAGAAGCGATTAGCGTAATGGATACCTAAGCGAAATTTTCCACCGACAACATTATGGCATTTTTGGGAATAAAAGTAAGACCCAATCCCGATATAAGGATAAAAACAATCATAATGATTCCAGCAGCTAAAGGAGGAGCCGATCTCAGCATCTCCCCCTGTAAGAGGTTGATGATATCTGCGGCAGGTTGTACTAAAGCCTCCAGGGAAAGAGAAGGTGTGAGGCGATTTAAAATGTTTTTTACGACTTGTTGGGAAGTATCCATTGATTCTGATATCAAAGTCGTCGCCTAACATTTCAATTCCGGCGCCATACTGCTGATAACTTCCATAAATTTTCCGAAAGTCATAGAAAGCATTACATCCAAATACTCTTTCAAAAAAAGGGCTCCAGTAGCGTACTCCCAAACCGAGGTTAGTGGCCCAGCGATGATTATTGTTTAAAAGGTGAAAGCGGGCGTCTACAAAGGTGTGGAGGGTATTGTTTCCAAAATCTAGAACGAGCCCCTGTGTGGTGTATCCCGAATTGTATCCGGGGCCTTTTCCTTCAGTGATGTTGACATAGGTGCGTAGAAAGTCACTTGGATAAGCTTCAAGCCTCCAACAAAGCATGATGAGTAAACAAATTTTTTTCATGTCAAAATATGTAATCGTCTGCTATTTGCCTTTTTTCGTGACTGTCAAGAACGTGAAATTTCTTCAACTCCATGAGTGTTACTGGTGAAAGCTGTCCAATTGGGATATAAACAACACGTTTTCCATATTTATTTGCATAACTTTTTAATAGTGGACGAGGGGGTTTTGCCGCTACATAAACAATAGTGCGTGTTAAAGAATAGTCGATTCCTGCAGCCAAAAGTACTTCAGATTTGGATTGGCAAGGAGCATAGTCTGGGTCGATCCAGACGTCTAAAACTCTACGTGGAGGATAGGTGAGCATAAACCCGCCATACTCGCAGCGGCAGATGCCTGGTCCGACAATATCCTCACCAAAGCGCGTCGCATAGAAGGCCATGTCAGATTCTTGGCTATGCTCTCCATGCCAAGTCACGCACCAGGGATACTTTTCAACAAAGGGCATGCCCTCATCGGGCTTATCTTCGTCGAAGATCATGATCACTGAGCCTGCGTTATCGGGAGGCTTTCCTTTGACTTTGACGTAGAGCTTACGTTCAGGCCAATGGCGGATGGTCTCTTTCATATCTACGCCATCTTCAAGGCTTGTCGAAAAGGGGAGTGTGCGTGCTTGTTCTTCAGAAAGGATCTGCGAGCCTTTTTTCTTCAAAAAATCGCCATATTTTTCGATAGCGTTATCTTCAGGCTGGTAAGAGCAGAATCCTGGTCGTCCTGACGTAATCAGTTTGTAATGTCTTTTTTCTTTGCCTAAGCGATTAAAAAAGGAGCTTTTTTCGTTTTTTTGCAGAAGGCGAAAGCGAATGATCTGACTTTTACCCCAGATATCATCGGGAGATAGGTCTATTTCGCTTAAGTTATCTAGATTGCGTAGAAAAGGGTACTCTGTTGCCAGTTTCCAGACTTCATATGCATAATTATTGTCGACACATCCTTTTGCGGCAGTCAAAATTTGAAAAAGGGAAGGAGTTAACTTCTGTGAAATGATGGCGTAATTGCGTGAGAACTTCATTAGGTTTCTTAGGTGGTACCCTGGAAACGATCCTTTTTGTTTTTCGATATAGTTGACGCCACCCTCTTTGTAGAGCTTTAAAAGAAGTAATCGGCGGTCGGGAGGAAAGGGTGACACTGGTGTGATTAGAAACTGGCTGCGTGCTTTTTCGTAGGCTGTTGAGAGGAATCCTCCATCGGGGAGGATTTCTCTGCAGGACTCTTCTGTCACGGTGCAGATCTCTCCCATTTCGCGGGGGGCGTGCTTAGATTCCGTAAAATGTTTTTTTGAAAGATGCCCCAATATTCTCGCCGCATGCGCAATCCCACAGACCGCTAAAACCTTCTCATGACGTGCTGAGAGCTCTTTAAGGCGCTTAGCCATATGAAGTTCACGCGCTTCATCCTGCTGTGAGGCTTTTGGAGGATTGATTGCTAACGAATAATAGGCATACCAGTACTGTTCAAGACCAACCCTAAAGATAGCATAAGGATCGGGTAAAGGGTCTCTCAAATCAGGGTAAAAATCCACGTCCAGATCGATACAATAGGCCGCACAACGATTTTCCAAGGCACAACGCAACCCTTCAAAAGCCGCATCAGCAGGCTCACACAGATAATAGAGGGGATTTTGTTGTGCAGTATAGGAGATCACAACGCTAATATCCGGCAGCCTTGAAGCCGCCCTTAGAAGAGGCTCTTGCAGAGTCTCAGCCAACTCCACAGCCACACAATCGGGCCGTAGAGCATGAAAGAGCTGGCAGACATGCGCAGCAGTCTCCATATTGTAGTGAATAGCAGGAACTAACCAAATATTTTCATAACGCAAAGCAAATGGAAGCGAAACGGGCGAGGGTAGCATAGTCCTATTAGACCTCTTCGGGAGGTTTTAATGATCTGAATAAGTAGTACAAAATGAAATCATAAACGATTTTCAATCCACCCGCTATAAGAAAAGGCAGGTTCATCAACATAGGGTAGGCCAGTAATGGACTCGATAAAATAGGAGCGATAGATCCTCCTACAGAGCGCGCTACCCCAGAGATACCACCAGCAGCCGACCGTTCATTTTCATCTACCACAGCCATGAGGTAAGATTGTCTGGTGGGAACGTCCATTTGTGAAATGCTAAACCGCAAAAATAATACGATTATAGCAAGCTCTAAAGTAGGCATAAATGGTACAAGAATCAACAAAATATTTGAAGGAATATGCGTAAAGACCATTGTATTAAGCAGACCATACCTTTTTGCTAACCATGAAGCTGCCAAAGAAGAGAGGCCAGCTAAAAAATTTGCTCCAAAAAAAATCGCTCCTAGAGTGGCTGGTTCGACCTCAAATTTAAGGTAGAACCAGTAAGCGACAATACTCTGCATGATAAAGCCACTCCCAAAGGCATCCAGAGCAAAAAGAGCTGAAAGGCCCAACACTCTTTTCTTTGAACGATGCAGCCCCAAGCTTAATTTAATTTTCGGGATTTCAACTTCCACTGCAGGAGATAGACATAAAAATAATAGACCCATACAGCCTCCTAAAACAGCATAGATCAGAAACACCATTTCATAACTCGTCAAGGACGAAGCGCCCATTGACTGCAAAAATTGGACAAATCCGCCCACAGCCAAAGAGCCAAAAGAAATTGCAAAGGCACCCGCCAAGTTATACCACGCAAAATACCAAGTTCTTTTTTCATTGGGAGTAATCTGAGTTAATGCGGCTTGCTCTATAGATAAAAAGGGGCCAACTTCATTTCCTGTGGGACTTATAACCCCAACGATAGACGCAAAAAGTAGTAAAAAATAATTTTGTGTAAAACAGAAGACTATGCCCGCTAAAATCATTAAAAATGATCCAATAATCAGCATATAACGCCTACCTATCCGGTCTGCACGAGTGGTCAACCATAAAGAGATCGCCGTATCCCCAACAAGCGTTAAAGTTATCAACAGCCCGATCTCTGTCAAACTCAACCCTATTTCAGCCAAAAAAAGGACCAAGATAACCGAAAAAAACCCATAAGCAAATAGTCGGATGATCCTAGTAAATATCAATATCAATGCATTGTGAGAGAGCATTAAAACCTCAAACTAGGTAGTCCCTAATATGTAAAAATTTTTAGCATAAACATAATTTCACCGCAGAGTCGCAGAAATCGCAGAGGTACGCAGAGAATAAAAAAAAATTCTCTGCGTACCTCTGCGATTTCTGCGACTCTGCGGTGAAATTATGTCTTATCCTAAAACGCTTGTTAGCCTATAAGCACTACATGTTTAGGACTACCCAAAATTTTGCCTTTAATTGTTAAGCTAATTTATGATAGCGATATTTTGCAAAGATGAGAGATTTATGACGTCTGAAAAATCAAAAGGAATGACACTTTTACTATCCAAGCCAAGAGGCTTTTGTGCCGGCGTCGAACGCGCAATCGAATCTGTTGAAAAAGCGCTAGAGCTATGGGGCCCTCCCATCTATGTCAAACATGAAATCGTACACAACAAGCATGTTGTTGAACGCCTACGCTCTATGGGAGCCATCTTTATCGAAGATATCGACGACGTACCCATTGGCGCACGCCTTATCTACTCAGCTCATGGAGTCTCCCCAGAAGTACGCAAGCATGCTCAAAAGAGACAGCTCTTCGAGATTGATGCCACATGCGGCCTCGTGACACGCGTCCACTCTGCTGTCAAGCGCTATGCAGAGCAAGGGTACCAGATCATTCTTATTGGTCACCGTAACCATGTGGAAATCATTGGAACAGCCGGAGAAGCCCCAGAAGTCACTACCATTGTCGACTCCGTCAAAGATGTCGAAGCCCTGAGCTTTCCCATCGAAACAAAACTTTTTTATATCACACAAACCACCCTAAGCCTTGACGATGTAAAAGAGATTACCGATGCACTCATAGCAAAGTACCCCCACATCGTAACTCTACCCAGCTCTTCGATCTGTTACGCCACCACTAACCGCCAAATGGCCCTACGCGAAATCACCGATCAGACCGATATCGTCCTCGTAGTAGGCGATCGCACCAGTTCCAATTCGAACCGTCTGCGCGAAGTCGCAGCTCGGCGTGGTGTCAAATCCTTTTTGATTAACGACGAGACCGAAATCCTCCCAGAATGGCTTGAAGGCGTATCTACGATCGGATTAACTGCCGGAGCGTCAACACCGGAAAGCATCGTGCAAGGCTGCATACAACGTTTACAAGAATTAGGTGTAAATCGCGTCGAAGATGTTGTATACACCCAAGAAGATGTCGTTTTCCAGCTGCCTAAACCACTCTTTAACGCTTCCTTTGCCACAAAATAAGAGAGAGAGACTACATGCTATACCCAAAACGCGCACTATTAACCTGCCTGACCACACTTCTCTGCTTATGGGCAGCTAACCTCTCCGCTACGATCTACTGCGACGGTGATGTCTGGATTACCATGGGATATCGTTGGGACGAATTTAAATGGAGTATAACGGGACCCGATCATGTGCCCAATATACTTTCAGAATTAGAGTGGGAAAAATTAGGTGTTATCGAAGCCTCTGCCATGGGTTGGAACTCTTTCGAAAATGGATTTTACTACCGCTGGGGAGCTAGCTACGGAACCATTATCCATGGAGAAGTCACCGATTCAGACTATTTAGGCGACGACCGCACACTCTTGTATTCACGCTCCAAATCCATGGCTAACAGAGGCAAAACGTTAGACTTCACTGGATGTATTGGATGGCAGTGCTCCTGTTTTAGCGATAGCTTAGTCATTGCAGGTATAGTAGGAATGTCCGTAGAACAGCAACATCTCCATCTGATTGGGGGACATCTAGTTGTCAATGTTTTTGATCCCGATGATGTAGGTGAAATTCATGGATTAAACAGCGAGTATGAGCCTACCTGGTGGGGCCCCTGGATCGGTCTCGATGCCGGTTGGGCAGCCTGTCCCGATTTCGTCTTTTCTGGAGGCATTGAGTACCACTGGACAAAATACGATGCCACAGGACACTGGAACTTAAGGTCAGATTTTTGTGGAGATTTTACACAAGAATCAAAAGGAACAGGATTTGTCGGCCATGTCGGCATCTCATATGCATTTAGAAGAGATTGGCTTTTTATCTTAAATCTAAAAGGACAGCATTGGCGTGCGCATGGAGGTACTGACACTTGTAAAATTAGAGTGCAAGTAGTCGATGAAGCGAGTGGAGCTGTCTTCACAGAGTGTCAGAAAATCCACACCCCCTTTAAAGAAGCAGTTTGGTCGTCCTATTCCGCTGCTTTGGGCGTGGAGTACCGGTACTAGTGAATACCGGTATTAATTGATTTATTGTCTTCTCGTAGCAGCGTAATAGGCACCACCAGCAATGATAATAATAGGAATTGCAGCTATACCAATGACAACAGCAGAACCTGCTAAAGAAAACATTCCTGCAAAAGGACCCACTAGACTTACTTCAAAACCAAGCAGATTGGTGATTCCAACTGAACCTAAATAACCCACAACACCTCCAAAAATAGCACTCGCAACTGGATTAATTTTATTTTCTGTTAAAACTTTAAAAATTCCGAAAGCCGCTAACGGAGTTAATCCCAATGCAAGACCATATCCAACAGGAGATACAGACGCTACTAAAACTTGGTTAGCCCTGCCAGCCAAAAGTCCTAAAACTGCTAGAGAAGCAGATGCAAAACCAACTGGTTTTAATTCATTTATACTCATAATTACCTCACTCTAAATTTATTAATAATAGTTGATAAGCATAACAAAAGTTAATATTTTATTCCATACTTTACCCGCGTATTCCGTCTCGCAGGAAAAAGCCCCGATACGCCCAATGTCATCAGAGTGATGAAAACCACCAGAGCGAAGTAAACATAAACCGAAAAAAAACTTGCCACTCCAACTCCCCAGTTTAAAAGAAATTCATACCAGCAATTTCTCTAGGCCGTCAATACAATTTTTGAGAATCAAAATGACATCTTGTTTAAATATACAAATACTTATATAATCATGCTATAGAAGCACGGAAACACAAAATGGACGAAAT
>Ga0207072_1063_pt1 | contig 28862 bp, 35 predicted proteins | sample Alteio_BWMinHeat_68_FD_153570 | JGI IMG/M metagenome (GOLD analysis project Ga0207072, IMG submission 153570) | Enriched cells from forest soil in Barre Woods Harvard Forest LTER site, Petersham, Massachusetts, United States -... | ecosystem: Environmental > Terrestrial > Soil > Temperate forest >... | reverse complement strand
CTCGCGCCGGATGGCGAACACCTTTTCCAGTTCGGCAGGATCGGTTACTTTGGTTACTCGTATCTTTGAAGACATATACCTTCAGAAAGCTGAAAGCCAAAAGCGGAAAGCTAAAAAACCTTTTCGCTTTCGGCTTTTGGCTTATTTTACAATTTGCTGTTTACATCCAGACAATTCAAATCGCCAAAGGCAGTGGTTAGCCTTTTTACAAAGGTTTCTTCGCCTTTGCGCAACCAAACGCGTGGGTCGTAATACTTTTTGTTGGGCGAATCTTCGCCTTCGGGGTTACCGATCTGGCTTTGCAGGTAGCCTTCTTTTGATTTATAATAATCCTTGATGCCTTCCCAGAATGCCCATTGCATATCCGTATCGATATTCATTTTTATGGCGCCGTAGGATATGGCTTCCCTTATCTCTTCCTGGCTTGAACCCGAGCCGCCATGAAATACGAAATTGATCGGTTTTTCGGCAGAAAGATTAAATTTCTTGCGAACATACTCCTGCGAGTTATGCAAAATAACCGGCTGCAGCTTAACGTTTCCGGGCTTGTAAACACCGTGCACATTACCAAACGCAGCAGCTACAGTAAAGCGCGGACTTACTTTCGAAAGTTCTTCATAGGAGTAGGCAACATCTTCGGGTTGGGTATATAAGCGTGAGCTATCGACATCTGAATTATCAACACCATCTTCCTCGCCGCCGGTAACACCAAGTTCAATTTCAAGTGTCATGCCCATTTTAGCCATACGGGCGAGATATTTGGCAGATATTTCAATATTCTCATGCAATGGTTCTTCCGACAGGTCGAGCATGTGCGATGAAAATAACGGTTTCCCGGTTTCGGCAAAGAATTTTTCGCCATGATCAAGGAGACCGTCTATCCATGGTAAAAACTTCATCGCGGCATGGTCTGTATGAAGTATAACGGCAATTCCGTAATGCTCGGCCAGTAGATGCACATGCTTAGCCGCTGAAACACCGCCTAAAATGCATGCCTGCAACTTTGAATTATCCAACGACTTCCCCGCGTAAAATTGCGCGCCGCCGTTTGATAGTTGTATAATAACGGGCGAATTAACAGCCCTGGCCGTTTCCATAACAGCATTTATCGTATTGGTACCGATTACGTTCACCGCAGGTAAAGCAAACTGGTGCTTTTTAGCGATCTCGAATAGTTCCTGCACCTGATCGCCATGCAGGACGCCTTTATAATTTTTTAAATCCATTCAAATTTATTTGCGGCCCGAAGTTATAACTTAGATGTGATATTTGAGATATGAGATGTGATATTTTTGGTCCGAAAGTCAGGAAAGTCCGAAAGTCCGAAAGAAAAAAGCTATTGCGAGAGTTTGTTGTAACCCCCGACAAAGCAACATTCGACAATATCAACCATTGATATTTAAATATTTCGTTTCTTTGTAATCAATTGAAAGATTTAGATATCGATATGGCCTGGTTTAAAAGGGAACTCAAAGGGATAATTACGACTACTGAAGAAAAGAAAGAAACACCTGACGGGATCTGGAATAAATGCCCTGAATGCAAGAAACCACTGCATTATTCGGAGCAGGTTGAAAATCAATATGTTTGCCATTATTGCGGTTACCATCTCCGCATCGGCTCGAAAGAATACTTTTCAATTTTATTTGACAATAACGAATTCAAGGAGTTATTTGCAAGCCTTCACTCCGGCGACCCTTTACATTTCGTCGACAGCAAAAAATATACTGACCGCCTGAAAGAAACCATGAGTAAAACAGGCCTTAAGGATGCCTTACGCGCAGGCGCGGGTAAAATGGGCGGGCAGGATGTTGTTATTGCGTGTATGGACTTTAACTTTATCGGCGGCTCGATGGGTTCGGTAGTAGGCGAAAAGATCGCCCGTTCAATTGACTATTGCATCGAACATAAAGTTCCTTTCCTGATGATATCAAAATCAGGCGGCGCCCGGATGATGGAAGCTGCATTTTCATTAATGCAGATGGCAAAAACATCAGCTAAACTGGCCTTATTGTCCCAGGCAAAAATTCCTTATATCTCATTATTAACCGACCCGACTACGGGCGGCGTAACCGCTTCATACGCGATGCTGGGGGACGTAAATATTTCTGAGCCCTGCGCCCTGATCGGCTTTGCCGGGCCGCGGGTTATTAAGGAAACGATAAAAAAGGACCTCCCCAAAGGCTTTCAAACCGCTGAATTTGTACAAGAACATGGTTTTCTCGACTTTATCGTAGATCGCCGGGAAATGAAGGAGAAATTATCATCTTTTTTAAAGATGTTGTCTAATTAATAGCGCTTAGCCGGTATTATTTAAACACGCCGGCATTCTGGCCTGTGTCGCCTTCGCTGCCTTTGCTTAGTTTATCCCAATTGGGGCCTGTAGCTGTCTCTTCGCCTTCTTTATAATACCTGGATCTGTCTTTGCCGGGAGTTTTGGCGCTTTTTCCCGGAGTATTTTTATTTATATTCTGTTTTTGGCCGGGGCTACTATTTATGCTGCTCATGACATTAATTTTTAGGATAGTAAACACAAAACAGGAATCCTGCTATCTTGATCCCTGTTTCGTGTCTCAATTTAATTAATTATATACGTTCGGTGCCCGGTTCGTGGCCGAGCATTCTGCCGGTTGTGCGGCCCTGCCGACGTGCAGCAAAATCGGTTTTAGCATTTCCAACCGACGGGAACTCTTTTTTTCGCGGTGGTGTAACGTCAGTTTGTTCACTGTATGATGTATCGCTTCCTTCCTGCTGTTGCTCCTGTTCCGTTTGGGTTGGATAACCTGATCTTTCCTGCTCAGATTCTCTTTTCTCAGGAATTTCGTTCGGACGCCCCTTTCCGGGCCTTTCCTGATGTTTTCCGGGATTTTGATTCTTGGCTTTCATAAGTTTTAATTTATAATTAAATAAATAACTTATGTATTTCGGGTTTTGTTTTCTTTTTTTTAAGAAAATAAGACAATTCGAATATGTTAACCGGCGTTAACTGTACATAGCTCGCTGACCTTTGCAACGGCGTAATCCACTTCTTCCTTCGTGTTGTACTTGGAAAAAGAAAAACGCACCGACGGTCGCGAAGGGTTTGCTCCAATGGCGCCAAGCACGTGTGAGCCGATATCGGTACCCGAACTGCATGCGCTGCCGCCCGACGCTGATATTCCTGCAATATCCAGGTTAAATAACAGCATATCTGCTGACTCCATCTCGGGAAAAGAAACATTCAGCACTGTATAAAGACTTTTATCCGGGTCAATTTCCCCGTTAAAGCTAATGCCGGGAACTTTCGCCAGCAATTCACCGATCATATACGATTTTAAGCCCTGGATGTATTGCTGATGCTCGCCCATTTCGGCGTAAGCAATCTCCATAGCCTTAGCCAGGCCGGCAATGCCGTAAATATTTTCCGTACCGCCGCGCATGTTGCGTTCCTGCGCGCCGCCATAAATTAAGGGCTTGATCTTCACCTTATGGTTTACATGTAAAAATCCAACGCCTTTTGGGCCGTGCAGCTTATGTGCCGCGCAAACCATAAAATGCACTTTTAGCTGGCGCAGGTCGTGTGGATAATGGCCGAGCGTTTGCACCGTGTCACAATGGAACAGGGCGTTATATTGCTCACAAAGGTCGCCTATCCGGCCGATATCATTTAGTGTCCCGATTTCGTTGTTGGCATGCATTAACGATACGAAGCTGCGTTCGTTATCCTGCAGCAACTTTTCGAGACTATCGTAATCGATATTTCCCTTACTGTCCACGTCAACAAAACTTAGTTTTATAGTCCCGGCTTTTCGCATGGCCTCAAGCGTGTGTATAACGGCATGATGCTCGATGCGGCTGGTTATAGCATGCTGAATGTTATTATCGATGATTCCGCAGCGTATGGCCATATTATCAGCCTCGGTACCGCCGCTGGTGAAAAATATTTCAGCAGGCGAGGTGTGCAGTAAGCCCGCCACCGTTTTGCGGCAGCGTTCAAGCAGTGTCCTTGCTTCCCTTCCGTGCCCGTGTATCGAAGATGGGTTACCATAGCTGCTTTCCATCACCGCATACATTTGTTTTAAAACTTCAGGATCGAGTTGGGTAGTGGCAGCATTATCAAGATAAACACGCATGGAGAAAGGCAATTAGTGAGTTAGTGAATTGGTGATTGAGTGAATTGGTTAGCGAGTTGTTTGCATATTCTAACATCCGACCTCTATTTAAGCTTTAAAATCTCTTTAATGTCGGTAATAATTTTATTTGCCAGGTTGTTGGCTACCGTCTCTGAGTTGCCTTCTGAATATATCCTTATTATCGGTTCGGTATTTGATTTGCGCAAATGTACCCATTCCTTATCGAACTCGATCTTCAGACCGTCGATAGTGCTGTGCGGTTGTTTTTTATATTTTTCCTCGAGCTTAACCAAAAGCGCATCGATATCCATTTCAGGAGTGAGCGTTATTTTATTTTTCGAGATAAAGTAAGCAGGATACGTGCTCCTCAACTGCGAAACGGACTTGCCATATTTGGCCAAATGCGTTAAGAATAAGGCTATTCCAACTAAAGCATCCCGTCCGTAGTGCAGGTCAGGGTAAATAATCCCGCCATTGCCCTCACCGCCGATAACCGCTTTAACCTCTTTCATTTTGTTTACAACATTGACCTCGCCAACCGCAGCAGCGTGGTATTGACCGCCTGCCTTTTCGGTAACGTCGCGCAATGCACGGGTCGATGACAAGTTTGAAACCGTATTGCCTTTGGTATGCTGTAAAACATAATCCGACACAGCAACCAGGGTATACTCTTCGCCGAACATATTGCCGTCTTCGCAAACAAAGCACAGGCGATCCACGTCCGGGTCAACGGCGATACCTAAATCGGCACGTTTATTTATAACTTCTTTTGATAACGCAACCAGGTTTTCAGGCAATGGCTCCGGGTTGTGGGGGAAATGGCCATCAGGCTCGCAATACAACTCGTGAACGGTTTTTACACCTAAAGCTTTCAGCAATGCGGGTACGAATATCCCGCCTGTAGAGTTTACGCAATCTATCACGATATTAAAATCCGCAGCGGCAATAGCCTTAATGTCAACCAGCGGAAGCGCCAGTATCTTATCGATATGGGCCTGCAAAAAATTGTCATCGGTGCTTACTGTGCCAAGGTCGTTTACATCGGCGTATTTAAGATCGCTGTTTTCGGCAATTTCCAGCACCTCTTTGCCATCCGCATCACTAATGAACTCGCCATCGGCGTTTAAAAGTTTAAGCGCGTTCCATTGTTTTGGGTTGTGGCTGGCGGTTAATACAATGCCTCCTGCGGCCTGCTTTGCAGTAACAGCCATTTCGACCGTAGGCGTGGTTGAAAGGCCGAGGTCAACTACATCGATACCCAACCCCTGCAATGTACCGGTAACCAGGCTGTTTACCATGGCGCCCGACAAACGGGCATCACGGCCAACTACAATTTTCTTTATCCCGGTTTTACTTACGGCCCAGGTACCGTAAGCCGAAGTGAATTTTACAATATCAATCGGTGTTAAACCATCGCCTGCCGGCCCGCCAATTGTTCCCCGTATTCCTGATATAGATTTTATTAAAGTCAATTTGAAAGTATTTGCGGCAAAAATAAAAATATTTAGCCGAAGCGCAGGTATAAACCTAATGTTTACCTTAAAATGGATAACCCTAAAAAATTGATTGTTTCAAAAGTTTTAAATTAGATAAATTTGAAGGCGATGCATCCCACCCTACTGAACATTTGTAAAAAAACCAATGCCTGAATTTCTCCTACAGCTTGACCGGCATTTATTTTATTTCATCAACCACGATTTGGCAAATCCATTTTTCGACTGGGTAATGCCGTATTTGCGTAACCCTAAATTCTGGATACCGCTTTACGTTTTTATCGCAGGGTTTTGTGTGTGGAAGTTTAAAAAACAGGGGATTTTGATCATTTTGCTTTTAGCGCTGTCAGCAGGTTTTGCCGATTTTACCAGTGCCAGCATTATAAAGCCGCTTGTAAAACGCGCCCGCCCATGCCGCGACCAGGTTGTTTCAAAGACCGATGTGCAACGCATCCCTTGCGGAACCGGATATAGCTTTCCGTCGACACATGCGACAGATCATTTTGCCATGGCATTTTTTATGATCTTTTTATTCAGAAAGAAATGGCCGTGGATATGGCTGTGGGGTATACTATGGGCTGGCCTGATCTCGTTTGCGCAGGTGTATGTGGGGGTGCACTTCCCCATCGATGTTTTTTGCGGCGCTGTTTACGGGATGCTTGTGGGATGGCTGTTTAGCCTCGTTTACGAAAAGCTGCATAATTCAACTTTGTTATTCTGAGCGATAGCGAAGGATATTCTGTGCCATAAATAAACCCGGGATACCTATCGCTTGAAGAAGATCCTTCACTGCGTTCAGGATGATAAAATGCATTTAAAATGTTACCCTCTCAACTTGTCCAGCAGGTCGCTCAATTTTTCTGCTTCATCTTCGGTAAGGTTATTTTTCAGGAAATCCTTTGTCTTAAATTCGGCATCCATTTTGGTGAGCACATCGATGCCGGTATCGCTGATTCGAATATCGACGGCGCGACGGTCTTTGGTATTTGTACATCGGGAAACGAGGCCTTTTTGAACAAGCCTGTCGACGATGCGCGAAGCATCCGACATTTTATCGATCATCCGCTCCTTTAATAAGTTGACAGTAGCCGGCTTTGGATATTGACCCCGAAGGATCCGCAGGATGTTAAATTGCTGGTGTGTAAGGTTATATTTTTCAAACTGACAGCGTAATACATTATTTAACCACCCATAGGTGTACGATATATTTATAACCGTTTTATGGTAGTTATCTTCGAATTTATTGCTCTGAATTTCGTCTTCTATGCGCATGGCTACGTCATTGACTAATTACAAATATCCGCATTTATTTCTTAACTTCCTTAGCCTGTGGCGGTCTTCCGTAATTCCACGGGCAGTGAAGGCATTTGTTTTTACAGCAAAATCCACGTTTTAAATGGTATTCCTTCGTAAAAACGAAATTGCCGTCCTGGTTGATATAATAGTCGATATTTTCCCGGAGCATCAGTTTAGTAGTTTTACAAAAATATCATCGCCAAAGTGTTTTTTCAAATGGAAGCCATTGCCGTGAAGCGTCCATATTTGCTTAGGCTGTACATGTTTCACAGCCTGCAAAATATCATACCAATCCACGTGATCTGATATAAAGAGTGTATCCTGGCTATTTACCTGCAGGTTTTTCCACCCGGAAGCGAACAAGCGCGTTACATCTTTAGCCCGTATATAGCTGTCAAAAGTAAACGGCGGGACAATGTATACAAACTCCTCCTGCGCTTTCATTAACTTTCTTCCATAAAGCTGGTACTTACCCGGCGGAAAGCCCATTTTTTCGTAAATGGCATTGATCGGCATAATGCGGTGGTGAACCAGTATTTTCTTTTGCGGCGCGTAAGTATTGATCAGGTTGATCAGCCGCTGGCTTTTGCCGCTGCCATAGGCGCCCAGCAGTATATTTGTTTTAATGGAGTTGATTTTTTTTATCTCTTCGACCGGATCAGGGTGGGATATAGCAGGATCAGCAAAGGTACTTTCGGTGATCAAAACATCCGCTGTAATCCACTCGATCGGCTCGCAGGTATTATCCGGTTGAATTTTATAATCGCCGGTATACAAATACCGGGCGCCGCCGTATTCCATTAAAATTTGCGCCGAACCCAGCATGTGCCCGGCGGGTATAAGCATTATTTTTACTCCGCCTATGCTAAAAGATTCGTTATAGCCGATCGCACAAAAAATGTTAGCGGCATTTTTTCCATAACGCAGCTGCATAAATGCCTTTGTACCAGCCGTGCAATACACCGTTTTATTTCCGCTTACTGCATGATCGGCATGTGCATGGGAAATAACTGCTACGGGCACAGGCTGCACCGGGTCGAGATAAAAATTGCCGTATTTACAATAAAGGCCGTTGGGGGTTATAAAAACGAAATCATCTATGACGTTCATTGGTTCAATTGGTCTTTTTGTGCCATTGAACTAAAAACGCTGTGCAGTTCAAATACCTGGGGGATAACCAGTTCAATATTATCATTCGTAACAATATGATCGGCAAGGGCGGCTTTTTTTTCTTCGGGAAATTGCCGTGCGTTCCGGCTTTCCACCTCGGCGCGGGTAAGTCCGTCGCGTTTCATTGCCCGCTTTACCCGGTCCTCAAGCGGCGCTGTTACCATAACTGTAGCATCACATAGTTTGTACGAGTCGCTTTCAAATAGCAGCGCCGCTTCCTTTACCACATACGGGGCAGCTTTAATATTCGCAACCCAGGTATCAAAGGCCCGGAAAACGGCGGGGTGAACGAGCGCATTTAACCGCTGCAATTCGGTTTCGTTATTAAACGCGATAGCCGAAATATGTTTACGGTTTAACGCGCCATCGTCAAAATAAGCGTTTGTGCCAAATGCTGATTTGATATTTTGAACAAGCACCGGATCGGTTACCATTACTTTTTTTGCTTCGTCGTCGGCATAAAAAACAGGCACACCCAATATTTCAAATATTTTGCTGACAGTTGTTTTACCGCTGCCCATATTTCCGGTTAAGCCTATCTTGAGCATTACTTTTTTATGATAAAGTCGACGGTGGCTGGTTCGATCTTTACGATCCTGCAATATTGAGGAACCTTTTTTATAGTCACGGGCAATGCTTTATAGTTGTGAAGCCGCCATAAATCGAGATCCGCGGTTGCCTCAAAAAAATCTTCGTCAATTTCAGCATACTTTGTTAATGGCGTGGTGAATGTTATTTTAACTTTTTGCGGGATAATTTTCACATTATCATAGTCGCGGTTATTGATCAGTTTAACCGGCATAGCTAACACTTTTTCGGTAAACTCATCAACGGGTATAGCAGCCTGTACGCTTTTAGGATACACACTCATATTTCCTTCGCTTACCGGTCGCAACATTACCCGGGTTTTAACAGTTTCATCAACACTGTCCATTTTCAATGTATCCGAGTCCCATTCAGTTATTTTATCAATTACATTTTGGGGGCCGGTAATGATAACATACGACGGGCGCAGGGCGATATTGCCTGATTGCGCAAATTGGTGCTGGTAATGGATGGCAGTAATCAGCCGCACCGGTACCCTTTTGACCCGGCGGTTCGAGAAATCAAAATAAAGTGTATCAGGATTAAAGCCGGTTATTGGCTGATCAAATCCTTTTTTGCTATTGATCTGTTCCAATTGCGAACTAAGCACCACATAGCTTTTAGTTTCAAGCGCTTGCAGATCAACCGGGATCGACCTGTTTCCACCGTTCATTTTTGAAAATAACATATCCCAGCCGCTGCCGGTTAAATCCACGCTTACCGTATCGGGTTGCAAAGAGTGGAAGGCCCGCTTTTGAGGCGCATTTTTAAAAACAAGCAGCGCTTTAACCGAATATTTATAGGGATTGGACAAAACGGTGAATATCCATGCGAAAATGGCCAGCATCAGGCAGGTAAAAAACGCTGATACCCGTCTGCGTTCAGTTGCAGATAATTTTATTATTGCCATTTTTGGACTAACATGAAAGCAAAAAACTAAAGGCGAAAGGACAGATCATTAAACCTTTACCTTTCGCCTTTAATCTTTTATCTCTCTATTTGGTAACCGCTGGCGGTGTATTCAACGCCTTTGAGGCCTCTAAGGATATAGCCGACTTATCAAACCTGATTTTATGGCCGCCTTCGGTTTCAATTAAAAAGGTGCTTTCGGCAACTTCTGATATCCTGCCATGAATGCCCGCCGTTGTGATCACTTTATCGCCTTTTTTCAGCTCGTTTACATATTTTTTCTGATCCTTTTGTTTTTTTACCTGCGGCCGTATCATAAAAAAGTAAAAAACCACGGCAATTAACCCAAACATAATTAACTGCTGGGTACCAAAACCGGTGGAAGCCTGTACTAAAATAGTTGCTATCATTTTATCTGTAAATTGTGTTTATTTTATTGTAACCTCGCCGATCAGGTGTACCATGTGCTGCGAGGGATTTGTATTGGCTGTAATGGTTATCATTTTATCCTGCAGGCCCATTTTAGCAGCACTGTTAAAGGTAACGTGTACCACACCGCTTTCACCCGGCTTGATCGGGGTGGTGGGCCATACCGGCTTGGTGCATCCGCAGGTTGCAACCGCATCTGTAATGATAAGAGGCGATTTACCTGTATTCTTGAATTTAAAATCATACGAAACCTTATCGCCGGTCCTTATCTTGCCGAAATCGTAGGTTTCCTTGTCAAATTTAATTACCGGGGCATTTTCAGCATTGGCTGTATTAACCGTTGTTGAGCCATTGCCCGATTGATTGCAGGCCGTCATTAACATTCCTGCTGCTATCAAACCTATAAACAGTGTTTTCATTTTTATTCTATTAATCCTCTGCCTATTTTATTTATTTTATTTTGTGCTTTCAGCTCGTATAAAATTTTGTCTAAGATACCGTTTATAAATGAATTACTTTTAGGCGTACTAAATTCCTTGGATATTTCAAGGTATTCATTTATCGTAACCTTTACCGGTACCGAAGCAAAATTAATAAATTCGGCGATAGCCATTTTCATTAACAATGTGTCCATCATGGCTATGCGCTCGGGCTCCCAGTTCTGGGTTTTCTGGCCTATCAATTCCTGGTATTCCTCATTATGCCGTATGGTTTGTTCAAACAGGTTTACAATAAATTCCCTGTCTTCCTCCCAGTTTCCCGTAACCTCGGCCAGCTTGTTTTGATCGGCACTATCGTAAGCAAAGTTTTTGAATGTTTTGGCTATCAGCGCCTGTAAAACGTCCTTATCAACCGGCCAGTAAATAAATTTATCTTCAAAAACCTGTTCGGCCAGGGATGATTTCAAGATCACCTTTTTAAAGATGAATTTAATAATATCCTTATCGGTGTGAATGGTATCGCCGGTTTTTTGCAGGTAGTCCTTATACTCAGGCGAGTTTTTTAGCACGGTAAATAATGATTTGGCCAGCTCGGGCTCGAAATCCCAGGCAACCTTGTACTTTTTTAAAGCAGCCAGGAATTCCCTATTTTGCTGAAGCGAGAGCAGGAAGCGATTACCCAGTATCTTAACGTCGGCATGCAGGTCTTCAGCGGTGGGCAGGTGCTTATTGGCCCGTTCCTGTGCATCAGCAGAGGCATAGCCGCCAACTTCCGAGATCAGCGAAAGCATCCAGATGTACATTTCGTATACTTTGTCAATACTCTGCAGCAAATTTTTTTCATGCTGTTTGACGTCGCCGCTGTTCGATTGATGATAAGCGTATAACGACTGTAGAACTTTTACCCTGAGGTGCCTTCGGTTTAACATTGGTAAGAACGATTTTTAAGACTTCCGCTGCTAAGCGGACAAGTCCTGGTTATTATTATTTAAATAGTTTGATTTATCTTTTTTTGAGCTGCAATTCGGTTTTTAGTGATCGTGTTGGCTGCGCCAATTGTACAAATGCTTTCGGCGCCATAAAGTTTTAACATTTTGCATCGGCTTGTAAATATTTCCGGATGGCAGCAGGTGTAAAGTTTTACGGCGCGACAAAAGTATATGTTTTTTTATTTGCAGCAAAGCGTTTTATTATTACGGGCGGAACCGTCCAGGTGTTCAATTTTTTGAGAGATGAACACGTTGAACACCTTGAACACTTTGAACACTTTGAACAGGTTGAACACCTTGAACAGGTTGAACACATTGAACGCGTTGAACACATTGAACGCGTTGAACAGGTTGAACACCTTGAACAGTTGGTACACGTGGTTACACTTTGAACAGGTGCAACACTTCAAATAACAGCTGTAGCTGAAATAAAAACAAGCGATTTGGGTTTACAAAAGTTTCCACTTTTTCAATCAATTTTAATGTAACTGCCAGGTAATCAAATAGTTACCTTTTTATCGCGTAAACCCAAAAAAGGTAATACTTTTTGCTAAATATCAGATTAAAAAGACTTCAGCTTTTACAAAGCTTTTTGCATACCCCCGCCCGTTCAAACCCCCGCTATGAGGTTTTAATTCATCACCTCAAATTATTCTCTTTTTATCATTAAAAACATATAATAATGCTCTTTTTTCTTCTCAAAAATAATTTGGATTGGTAACGATAATATTTTGGCGTCGGACTTTTTCTCACCATAGAAGTCAATTGCATCGGACTTATTATATTTAATTGAAAAATCCCCAAGCAGGGCATAACAACTAAAAGCAGTGTCGCTTTTTTTTAAAATCTTAATATTAGTGCCACTTAAAGTTAAATTTATTTCAGTACCCGAATGAGGTTCACCTACACGGTAAATAATATCATAACTATTTCGCTCTGTATAATAACTGTCATGGGGTGTGGAACTGTAAGGGCTAGTAAGCTCGTAATAATCTGAACCCGAAGGTGGGGAAATTTGAATGAATTTTATTTTTAAGATCTCGGATAAAGGTTTGTTGCTTTTAACAGGAAGTTTATATAAGAAAACATCATTGTCTTGGTAGACAAATTTTTCAATAGGACTCCTGGTTTTGCTGTAATAAGCAATTTTAAAATCCATCCCTTTAAAAAATGATAAATCTTTATTATATTCAAGGAAAGGCTTATTTGAAAATGACGTACTATCGATCTTTAATCCTTTAAGTGCATTTTCACTTTCAGAACGGATGAAGAAAAAAAATAGTACGAGTATAGCTATGATAAAAAAAAGTACAATTAAAAAAGAAATAAGTCGATTTCGTGTTTTAATTTTCATGTGCTGATCAATTTAAAAATCCCCATGCTTGTGGCAATCATGCTGATCAAATCTTCATACAAGTTACGAATTTACCTTTTCCTGAAGCTCCTCAGCGTAATAAAAATACTGATCAATACCAGCACGGCCGCCAGCAGGTAGGGCGCGCCGGGGAAATAAACTTCCGAGCCTTTTTTGGTAAAGAAGAAGAACACATAGCTGAACACAAGCGGGCCGATAATAAGGCTGATGCTGTTCAAAACAGCAAATGCGCCCTGCAGTTCGCCCTGTTCGTTGGTCGCAACCCTGTCGCTTGCTATTCCCTGCATTGCCGGGCCGGATAATCCGCCAAGGCAGTAAGGCACCATGCACAGGTAAAGCATCCAGCCCTGGCCGATGATGGCTATAAGCGCTAAACCGATGGCATAAAATATTAACCCGGCTACAATATTTTTTCGCTGCCCGAATTTGGGCATTGTATACCTGATCAAACCGCCCTGTATGGAAAATAAAAACAGGCCGACAAACAAGCCCAGCGTACCGACGCTGGCCGGCGTCCAGTTAAACTTTTCGTAAATAAATGTCGATAATAAATATTCTACGGCCTTTTGGGCGATATAAAGGATAGCCGTAGCGCTAAGCAACCCGGCAAGCGCCGGCTGTTTTTTGTAAATTCGCAGTAAGGACAAAAGCGGGTTGGCACGCTTCCATTCAAATTTACGGCGGTGCTCTTTCGCCAGCGATTCGGGCAAAACAAACAAGCCGTAAAGTCCGTTGGCAAATGCAAACCCTGCTGCCGCCATAAAAGGAAGCCGGATATTAATAGCAAAAAGATAAGCACCCAGGGCGATGCCGAATATCAGCCCGATAGCAGACGCAGCGCCAACCAGTCCAAAATTGGCCGCCCGTTTATCGCCTGTGCTTACATCAGCTATATAAGCCGTAGCTGTCGAGGTGCTTGCGCCGCAAATACCTGCTATGGTGCGTCCAACGAACAGCCATGCGATGGTTGGCGCAAAAGCCATAACGGCGTAATCCAGCCCAAATCCGAATAGCGAGATCAGCAAAATAGGGCGGCGGCCGTACCTGTCGCTCAGGTTGCCCATTATACTGGCAAATATCAATTGCATTGAAGCGTACACGAAAGTTAGCCAGCCAATATACTCCGAGGCTTCGTTCACGTTGATATGCCCCAGTATCTCAAGCAGTTTAGGCATTACCGGGATAATGATACCCAATCCCAGCACATCAATAAAAATCGTCACAAAAATAAATCCCAGTGCTGCGGAGTTTTTTGATTTGGCCATATCGTGGATCAGTATAACAAAGGGTATTTTGTGTAAAAAGTTTTGATATCGTTAATTTCTCCTAAAACTTCTTACCGCTAATAAGGCACTCAGGAGCATGCAGAACGCCCCGATCACAAACGGGGCGCCGGGAAATTGAAATGGTGCCCCGGGTTTGGTAAAATAAGAAAAAGACCAGGTCATGATCACCGGCCCGATAATGGTGCTCAGGCTTGCCAGGCTGGTTAAGCCGCCCTGCAGCTCGCCCTGCTCGTTTGCCGGCACGTGGTTGCTCATATATCCCTGCAAAGCCGGTCCCGCTATCCCGCCAAGGCAATACGGCACCAGGAAAGCGAACATCATCCAGCCTTCGGAGGCAAAAGCAAATAAAATTAACCCTAAACTGTAAAGCAGCAAGCCGATCCATATGCTGCGCTCCTGCCCTATTTTAGGTATTAAGATCCGGATGAGGCCACCTTGCACAGCCGCTACAAGCAGCCCGACGAAGCCCAGCGAATAGCCAACCATGGCTTTGCTCCATTGAAATTTGTCAATAGTATAAAATGTCCACACACTTTGAACGGATTGTACTGCCACATAAACAAGGAACAGCGAAACGGCCAGCCCGATAACTGCCTTATATTTGCTTAACTGTACAAGCGACCCGACAGGATTGGCCCTGCGCCAGTTAAACGGCCGCCGGTGCTCAGCCGATAACGATTCGGGCAATATAAAATAGCCATAGGTGGCATTTAGCAGCGCCAGGGCCGCAGCGGCCAAAAACGGGTATTGCGTATTATAGTTGCCGAGGATGCCGCCAATTACCGGGCCAATGATAAAGCCTATACCAAACGCGACCCCCACGAGGCCGAAATTAGCCGCCCGTTTTTCGGGTGTGCTGATATCGGCGATATAAGCCGACGCCGTGGTAAAGCTTGCGCCGGTTATGCCGGCTATTACACGGCCGACAAACAGCCAGCCGATGCTTGGTGCAAATGCCAGGAAAAGATAATCGATGCCGAAACCCAGCAGCGAGCTTAACAATACCGGCCGGCGGCCAAACTTATCGCTTAAATTGCCGATAACCGGCGAAAAAAAGAATTGCATCCCGGCATAGGCGAAAGCCATCCACCCGGCATAAATAGCCGCCTGGCTGATGCTGCCATGAATAAGGTGCTGTATAAGCTGGGGTAATACCGGTATGATAATACCAAACCCCATCACATCGATCAATAAGGTGACAAAAATAAAGCCTAATGCAGCCTGTCCTTTAGGTTTAAGCATAGGTGCAAAATAAGTATATTTCGCTTTGCATTATCATCCTGTGCAAAATTCGAATTACTAAAAATTCGGCTTCAGCACATATTTGTCGTAGAAACGGAAAATATGCTCGGTGGCTTCCTCAGCCGTATCAACCACGCGGTATAGGTTAAGGTCGTCAGGGTGAATATTATGCTCCTGCGCCAGCATTTTTTCTTCCACCCAGTTAAACAGGCCTTTCCAGTAATCGATGCCGACAAATACGATCGGGAACCGCGCTATCTTGCCGGTTTGAATTAGGGTAATAGCTTCAAACGATTCGTCCATCGTACCAAAGCCCCCCGGCAGGATAATAAACCCTTGCGAGTATTTCATGAACATAACCTTCCGGATAAAAAAGTAGTCGAACTCCATAATTTTATCCCGGTCGATGTATTTGTTGTGAAACTGCTCAAACGGCAACTCGATGTTCAGTCCCACCGATTTGCCTCCGGCTTCGTAAGCGCCCTTGTTGGCCGCTTCCATGATACCCGGGCCGCCGCCTGAAATGACGCCGTAGCCGCGCTCCGTTAACAACCGCGCTATATTTTCGGCTAATAAGTAATATGGGTTATCGTTATGCGTGCGTGCCGAGCCAAAAACAGATACACATGGCCCTATCTTGGCCAGCTTTTCAAACCCGTCGACAAACTCGGCCATTATCTTAAATATCTGCCACGAGTCGGTAACCTTTATTTCCTGCCAGTTCTTATTCTCAAATGCTTGTCTTATTTTTTCTTCACCAGTCATTACTATTTCTGAATTATTGATTTATTGAATTACTGATTGTTGATGCCCGCTTTTCCTTGAGGAGGTCAACAACAATCCTGTAAAAGTAATTAATCCGTTAATTAATATAAGCTCGTTATCAAAAACATACCCGCCCATCAGCTCAGCCGAATGTGCGCTTAAATAATAACATACAGCCGGCGATATTGCACAAATAAACGGTACCAGCTTATCGCGCACCTGCAGCCTGCCGGCAAACAGGCCGAACGAATAAAGCCCTAACAACGGCCCGTAGGTGTATGATGCCACTTTAAATATGGCATTTACCACTGCCCCGCCGTTTAGTGCATTAAATATCATTATCGTTAAAAACAGGCAGCCCGAAAAGGCTATGTGAACATAATGCCGGATACGGACCTTATCCTTATTCTCGCGTTTTTGATTTTTATTAAAGCCTAAAAAATCTACACAAAACGAAGTGGTTAAAGCGGTTAAAGCCGAGTCGGTTGTGGCGAAGGTGGCGGCGGTCAAGCCAAGCATAAACACCATGGCCGGTACCAGGCCCAGGTATTTTAAGGCTATAGTTGGATACAGGTAGTCGGTTTTTTCAACGGTAATGCCGTATTTATTGGCATACAGCCACAGCAGCGCCCCCACGCTCAAAAAGAAAATATTAATAACCACAAATACCGCCGTAAAGCTGAACATGTTCTTTTTCGCTTCGCGGATATTTTTCAGGCTCAGGTTTTTTTGCATCAGGTCCTGGTCAAGCCCGGTCATCGCAACGGTTATAAACAGGCCGCCTAAAAATGCCTTCACAAAATGAAACTTACTGCCCAAAAAATCACTGAAAAAGAAAATTTTCGAATAGCTGCTGTTCTTTATCGCTTCGGCAGCTTCAAAAACATTATAGTGTAAGCTCCGGCAGATGAAATAGATAGATAAAAATACCGATGAGACTAAAAACAATGTCTGCAAGCTATCGGTGATGATAATGGTTTTTAATCCACCCCTGAACGTGTACGACCAGATAAGACCCAGGCAAATTAAACCCGTCACCGCAAAAGGTATATGGTAGCTGTCGAATATAAATTTTTGCAGAACGATAACCACGAGGTACAACCTGAACGCAGAACCGATAATACGGCTGATCAGGAAAATGCCCGCAGCCGTTTTATAACTCCAGGTGCCTAAAGCCCCTTCGATGTAACTATAAATAGAGGTTAACTTCAACCGGTAATAAAGCGGCAGCAAAACCGTAGCTATAATCACGAAACCTGCGGCATTACCCAGCACGAACTGGAAATATTCAAACTGGTCGCCGGTTGGCGCGCCAACTTTACCCGGGACGGATATAAACGTAACCCCGCTTAGTGCCGTGCCGATCATACCGAACGCTACCAGGTACCATTTTGAGTTACGGTTAGCGATGAAAAAAGTGTCGTTATCGGTTGATTTGCGGGAAGTAAGCCACGATATGAACAGCAGTACAAGGAAGTATCCTATGATAAATGAAAGTAGTACCGCTGGAGACATGTTGTTTTTATTAGTCCGGAAGTCGGGAAGTCCGAAAGTCCGGAAGATTGTTTATATTTATTTTAATGAATTTTTTAGTCCATTAAGCATTACCAGAATTTCCTCGCATTGGGCATAAATTTTAGAAAGATCTTGCTGGTTAATCAAGTTTCGCTTTTGTCCTAAATATAAGCACCCGACTACCTCAACATTTGAACGAAGAGCATAGCCTAAAAACTTGCTAAACTCCGCATTTGATTGACCAGTAGAACCTTCGGCTATATTTAACGACACTGAATCTGCAGCCCTTTTTATTTGCGCCGACAATATAAACAATTCATCCCTCGGAAATGTCTTCGTCAACTCGGCAACATCACCCGCCAGATCAACGGCTTTTTGCCAAACCTTTAGCTTCTCAAATTTAAAACCCATACAAAACACTTATTGGGGACAAGTTATCGAAAGAAAATAAATTACACTAATACATTAGGCTTCCCACCTAAAAATTCTTCCGGACTTCCGGACTTTCGGTCTTTCGGACTTTTCAAACTATCTTTGAACAATGAACTTTTCATCGAAACTGCTGGAGGATGCCGTTGCCGAATTTGCCAAATTGCCCGGGGTTGGACAAAAAACGGCCTTACGCCTGGTGCTTCACCTGCTTAACCAGGATAAAGGCGAGGTAGAGAAGTTTAGCGCAACCATCAGCAAGCTGCGCAACGAAATACAATTTTGCCAGGTATGCTTCAATATCTCGGATAGCCCTGTTTGCCAGATCTGTGCGTCGCCCAAACGCGACCACAGCACCATTTGTGTTGTAGAAGATACCCGTGATGTAATGGCGATTGAAAATACCAATCAATACAATGGCGTATACCATGTTTTAGGCGGGTTGATCTCGCCCATGGATGGGATCGGCCCTTCCGACCTGGAAGTAGATTCGCTGGTCGAACGGTTAAAAGCCGGTGAGACCAGGGAGATTATTTTCGCACTTAGCGCCACTATGGAAGGCGATACAACCTTATTTTATTTGAACAAACGATTAAAAAGCTTCGGGGTAATTATCTCAACCATAGCCCGTGGCATAGCTTTTGGTGGTGAATTGGAGTACGTAGATGAGATCACTTTAGGTCGCTCTATCGCTACACGTATTCCATATGAAACATCATTACCTAAATAAACATGAAATTATCTTTAATCGTAGTAAATCACAATTGTTGTAAATTGTTGAAACAGGCGCTCAATTCGTTAATTGCCGCCTGCAAAAATGTTGATTATGAGCTATTTATAGTCGACAATGCGTCTACCGACCGTTCGCTCGAAATGCTCGAAAACTATTTCCCCGATGCCCGTGTAATTGCCAACGACACCGATCTTGGCATAGCGACGGCAAATAACCAGGCGCTGAAACAGACCACAGGGGAGTATATTTTACTGGTCAATGCGGATACAATAAGCGGCAAAGAGTCGATAGACAAAATGCTTGCTTTTATGGACCAGCATCTGGATACCGGTGGCCTCAGCGTCAGGATGTTATCGCCGCAGGGGCGTTTTATCCCCGAATCGATACACGGGCTCAACGAAACCTGGGCCGGGTTCTTTAAATTGATCGGTTTTGCAAAGCACCTGTCAAAAACCCGTTTGTACAACCGCAACCGTAAGGATTGGGTCGAAGAGTTTCAAATTGCCGAAATTGACATTTTAAACGAGGCCTGCATGATGCTCCGCCGCTCGGTTTTAAATGAAACCGGTTTATTTGATGAGCGCTTTTTCACGCATGGTCATAATATCGACCTGTCCTATCGTATCAGGCTTGCAGGGTTCAAAAATTACTATTTCCCAAAAACATATATCATCAACTACGAAAGCCAGAACGAGGCCAGTTTTAGCTGGAACAGTTTCAGACATTTTTATGGCGCCATGTTCTCGTTCGCCAATAAATACCTATTTAGAATGCCTGAGCTTAAGGTTGCGGGGGCAGCGGAGCTGTATCCTTCAACTTACGAGGTGAAGTAACGGTTAATAAGCGCTGGAGCTTTGTTAATCAATTTCTAAGAAAGCAATCTCAGGGTTCGCAACAAACTCTTTTATTTCAAAGGATTTTGAAAGTAATTTATTAGCGATTTTGAGATTTGATGAATTACCAAATCTTAGCCAAATAACCTTAGGCGGTGAACCTTTTAAATTTGCCAGATCAATAAAATCGCTGTCAAAGGTTATGATTGTGAAATTATTTTTGAATGCGTAACTCCAGATATCGAGATCAGTAGCATCTGTCAAATCAAGCTCTCTAACTTGCTTAACATTTTCAAAAGTATTAGTGAGAAACGCAGCAACCCGAAATGAAATATTTTGGTCAAGCAAAAAATTCACGAAACCACTCTTAATTTATGTTCTTTATCTGCGGCGTATGATAAACATGCTTTGATCTGTTCCGCAGTTAACTCCGGAAAGTCGGAAATGATTTCCTTAATTGATAATCCCTCGGCAAACCAGCTCAGCACATCATAAACCGATATACGGGTGCCTTTAATGATTGGTTTTCCAAATCGTTTTTGGGGATTGATCTCGATGTATTCGGCGTAATTCATATGCTAAGATACCTACAAATCCACAAAATAAAAAGTATTGTACGGTGTTACACCATCTCGTGATCACTTATCTTGCTTAAATCCAAAACGATCCGCCCGTCTTCATCGCGGTCAAAAACCGGCTTAAACCTGGCGTTCCACACAATTTCATTGTATTGATAGGACGTGCGTGAATGGATGGTTTGCGAAAAAGTGTCGTCAAAAGCCCTCAGCAATATAGCAAAGCCCGCTTCTGTTTTTTCCAGGTCCTCCTGCGTCATCTCTTTAAGTGGGCTTTTATCATCCAATGGATGCACGACAGTCCAGTTCATGGTTAACATACTTACTTTTCGGCGTTCGACTTCAAGGGGATAAAAGCGCCTCATTGTTTTGCCGTCGACCGTTTCGTTGAACGAGAAAATAATTTCGATCTCCAGGTCGATCAGGATATTCCTGCGCAAATTGGCCAGCCTGAACATGACACCCCTGCTATTTTCAAGATAGGGCGCCACAAGTATATTTTTACTGTAGGCTATCTGCGCCGACGGCCGCGAAAAACGCCCGTACAGTAAACCGGTAGCCAATGCAAAAGCGAGCAATCCCATCATTGACTCTAATGCAGCAACGCTGCTTGACATCATACCCTTCGGGCTGATATGCCCGTACCCTACTGTCGATATGGTTTGCGCCGAAAAAAAGAAGGCGTCCATAAAATGATGAAACGGGGTATTGCCCGAAGAACCATCCAGGCTGTTAGGCCCGAACGACACGTAAATGAAAGCGAAAATAATATTGAGCGCCAAATACCCGCTTAAAACCAATAGCCAGAACCTTGTCCAGCTCATGGTTATAAGCGTATGATAATTGTTCGCGGTATTAAAAAACGGCAGGCCCACGCGCCTTACGTTCGGTGAGCCGTCTTTATTCACCAGCGGCTGGTTTTTAATCACCGGCTGCGGGCCAAAGCCCAGGTCGTCCTCAGGGTTTATTTTTCGTTTATGTATGGCCATAGCTGGTTAATTAGCAGATTGAGTGACCAGTCGATTAAGTTTTGGACCGGTTTTTTAACCGCTTAACTTAATCAACAACTCACTAATCAACTTGCCCACGTAAAAATATCATTATACTTGGTTTTCGAAAAAACTATTTCCATATTTGTGCCATAATCGCAATGAAAATAATAAACAATAATTGGTGGTGGCTTAACGAGAGATCGTAAGGCAATCCCATTTTGTTTTTTTACATATTCAGGAGGGTTGCCATGTGGTAACCCTTTTTTTATACTTAATAGTCACATTGCATCAAGGCACACGATAATTTGAAAATGAAAGGAGCGATCAGCAAGTGAGCATGAAACCGATTTTAAATCACCTGTTCGAAAATAAGACATTCTCAAGGGAGCAGTCAAAGGATATTTTGATCTTAATTGCGCAGGGAAATTATAACAATTCGCAAATGGCGGCGTTTATGACGGCCTATTGCATGCGCAGCATTACGGTTAATGAGCTCGAAGGTTTCAGGGATGCCATGCTTGAGCTTTGCATGCAAACTGACCTGGGCACCCGCGACCTGATCGACCTGTGCGGTACCGGCGGCGATGGCAAGGACACTTTCAATATTTCAACCCTGGCCTCGTTCGTGGTTGCCGGCGCGGGGTATAAGGTAGCTAAACATGGCAATTACGGCGTTTCATCGGGCTGCGGCTCATCCAATGTAATGGAATACTTAGGGTGCCGGTTTACAAATGACCAGGACAAGCTTAGGGCAAATATTGAACAGGCTAATATTTGTTTTTTGCATGCCCCCCTGTTTCACCCCGCTATGAAAACCGTCGCGCCTATCCGTAAGGAGTTAGGCGTAAAGACATTTTTTAATATGCTCGGCCCACTGGTTAACCCTGCAAAACCAAAAAACCAGCTGGTTGGCGTATTTAATTTGGAGCTTGCCCGCATTTATGCCTACCTGTATCAAAAATCGGATATAAAATATACCATCTTAAACGCACTGGATGGCTATGACGAGATCTCGCTCACGTGCGATTTCAAAACATTCTCCGCCAATGGCGAGCAAATTAACAGCATTGATGCCCTGGGTCTTCAAACGCTCGACCCGCGCGAAATAATGGGCGGCTCAACGATCAGTGAATCTGCAGATATATTTACAAAGGTGCTCAACGGAACGGGTACTGCAGCACAAAGCAATGTGGTGCTGGCCAATGCAGCACTGGCGATAAAAACCATTCATCCGCAAAAAAGCTTCAGCGATTGTTTTTACGAGGCCAAAGCCTCGTTAATGGGCAAGCACGCGCTAAAAAGCTTTAAAACTTTAGTCGGCAATTAAAATGAAAATAAAGGTTTGCGGTTTGAAGATGCCCGAAAATATTGAAGCAGTGGCTGCTTTAAACCCCGACTATATGGGTTTTATTTTCTATGAAAATTCGCCGCGCTACATTGAAACGGCAAGCAGGGAAATGCTAAAAGCAATCCCTGCGCCAATACAAAAAACCGCGGTATTTGTAAATAAAAGCGCCGGGGAGATCAGCGGTCTGATAGATAGTCTTAATTTGGATGCGATACAATTACACGGAAATGAATCACCGGATTTCGTCGGGTCGTTCCGGGACAAGGTAAAAGTGATCAAGGCTTTTGGTGTGGATGAGGCTTTTGATTTTGATAAGCTCAACGGCTATTCAGGCAAGGTTGATTATTTTTTATTCGATACCAAAACGGAAAAACACGGCGGTTCGGGGAAACCTTTTGACTGGTCGGTTCTTAATCAGTATCAACTGGATGTTCCGTTTTTCCTGAGCGGTGGTATAAGCCCCGAAAACCTGGAAGAAGTGATGGCTTTAAATCACCCGCAATTATACGGTGTCGACCTGAACAGTAAGTTCGAGGATACACCCGGCGTTAAGAATATTGAGTATTTGAAAAAAGCATTTGAAACCGTTAAAAAAACATATAACAATGAAATACGGGGTTAACGATAAAGGATATTACGGAGATTTCGGGGGTGCGTACATACCCGAAATGCTGTATCCAAACGTGGAGGAGCTGCGCCGGGAATATCTAAAGATCATTAATGACACTGATTTTATTGCCGAATTTGACCAACTGCTGAAAGATTATGTCGGCCGGCCATCGCCATTGTACCACGCTAAACGATTTTCGGAACGTTACGGCGCAAACATATTTTTCAAACGCGAGGACTTGAATCATACCGGGTCGCACAAAATAAACAATGCCATTGGCCAGATCCTGTTGGCCATTCGCCTGGGCAAAAAGCGTATCATAGCGGAGACAGGCGCAGGCCAGCATGGCGTTGCAACTGCCACGGTTTGCGCTTTAAAAGGCATCGAATGCGTGGTGTATATGGGCGAGGTTGATATGGAGCGCCAGGCGCCTAACGTTTCGCGTATGAAAATGCTTGGCGCGAAAGTGGTCCCGGCCATGTCGGGCAGCAAAACGTTAAAAGATGCCACCAACGAGGCCCTGCGCGATTGGATAGGCAACCCGGTTGATACACACTATATTATCGGATCGGTTGTTGGCCCCTACCCTTACCCGGACATGGTGGCCCGCTTTCAATCTGTCATTTCGCAGGAAGCCAAAAAACAGCTGCTTGAGCAAACCGGAAAGGAATTACCAGAATATGTAATGGCCTGCGTGGGCGGCGGCAGCAACGCGATGGGTATGTTTTATCACTTTCTGGATGACGAGCAGGTAAAGCTGGTTGCCGTAGAAGCAGCCGGCAAAGGCGTCGACAGCGGCCATTCGGCAGCAACCACATTTTTAGGCCGCGAAGGCGTGCTGCACGGCAGCCGCACCATACTGATGCAAACGGATGACGGGCAAGTGGTTGAACCGTATTCCATCTCGGCAGGGTTGGATTATCCGGGCATAGGTCCGCAGCATGCACATTTGTATAAAATAAATCGTGCCCAATACGTAAGTATTACTGATGATGAGGCATTACAGGCAGGCTTACTATGCTCACAGCTCGAGGGTATTATACCGGCGATTGAAACCGCACATGCACTGGCTTACCTGGAGAAAATGAAATTTAAGCCGGATGATAACGTAATTATATGTTTATCGGGCCGTGGCGATAAGGATTTAGATACATATATAAAGTATTTTGGGTTTTAGTGACTATGGTTTACGCACAAAAAGAAAGAATGAACCGTCTGAACGCGCTTTTTAATAAAAAAAAGGATAATTTATTGTCCATCTACTATACTGCAGGCTACCCCGGGCTAAACACCACGCTGGATATCGCCGAAGCTTTGGAAAACGCTGGGGTTGATTTCCTTGAGATCGGTTTCCCCTACTCCGATCCGGTAGCAGATGGCCCAACTATACAGCATAGTTCAGAAAAAGCGCTCGAAAACGGCATGAACTTGAACCTGCTTTTCGAACAGCTAAAAGATCTGCGCAAGCGGGTAACTATCCCCATTCTTTTAATGGGCTATATAAACCCGGTAGTACAGTATGGCGTTGAACGTTTTTGTAAAAAGGCGGAGGAGGTTGGCGTGGACGGCGTCATCCTGCCGGATCTGCCGATGTATGAGTACGAAGCGATGTATTCACGTTATTTTATTGACAATAATCTTAGCAACATTTTCCTCGTTACACCCCAAACCACCGAAGAACGTATCCGGAAAATAGATGAGCTGAGCAACAGTTTTATTTACCTGCTTTCCTCATCATCAATTACCGGCGGAAATTTGCAGGTATCTGATAATATCGAGGATTACTACAAACGCATTAAAGCCATGCAGCTGAAAAACCCAACTATAATAGGATTTGGCATATCGGACGACAGATCTTTTAAAAAAGCTTGTGAATATGCCGGCGGCGCTATAGTTGGCAGCGCATTTATAAAACTATTGGGAACAGGCGATTATCTCCAAAAGATACCGGCTTTTATAAATTCCATCAGGCCGGTGCCTGCATAACATTATCGTTAAAAACCCTGGAGCTACAAATACAATTCAAGCTCACCTTTTCCTTCGCGTACGATTTCAAAGCTGCCTTCAGTGCAGTCGACTACCGTCGAAGGGATATTGTCACCGTAACCACCATCGATAACCAGGTCGACAAGGTCCTCATATTTTTCATGTATCAGCTCCGGGTCGGTCGAGTACTCTATGATCTCGTCATCGTCTTTAATTGATGTCGATAGGATCGGATTGCCCAGCATCTTCACAATTTCGCGGGCAATGTTATTATCCGGTACACGGATACCAACCGTCTTTTTATTTGAGCTTAGCAGCTTCGGAACATTGTGGTTAGCATTGAAGATAAAAGTAAAAGGGCCCGGAAGCGCCTTTTTTAATACCCGGAAGGTGGAATTATCGATGGGCTTAATATAATCTGAAATATGGCTCAGATCATAGCAAATAAACGAGAAATTGGCTTTATCCGGGTTAATATTCCTGATGCGGCAAATCGCTTCTAATGCTTTGTGGTTGGTTATATCGCAACCTAAACCATAAACGGTATCGGTTGGATAGATGATCAGTCCGCCTTTGCGCAGTACATCAACCACCTGCTCAATAGCCTTTGGGTTCGGATTTTCGGGATATATCTTTATCAGCACAATTTTTTATTTCGAATTTCGGATGTTCAATTTCGGATTTGTATAAACGCTAACCAGTCGGCTAATATAATGCGTTCAATTTCGACATTGAACATCCGAAATTCGAAATTAATTATTTCTGCCTGGCAAATTGAACGTTGATGAGCAATTTGATCTCGTCGCCAACAACCACCGCCCCTGCTTCGGTTACTCCGCTCCAGGTTAGGTCAAACTCTTTACGGCTGATCTTACCGGTAACTTCAAAACCGACCTTGGTATTGCCGTAAAAATCGTCGTTTGAGCCACCATATTCGGCAGCAAGCGTAACTTGTTTGGTTACGCCTTTAATGGTCAGGTCGCCAACCAGCTTATACTGGTCATCACCGGTTTTCTTAAACGAGGTTGAATTAAAAATGATTTGAGGGAAATTAGCGGCGTCAAAAAAATCAGCCGACTTTAAATGATCGTCCCGCTGGGGCTGGCTGGTATCGATGCTGTCGGTATTTATAGTGATTGAAACGTTTGCATCTTCAAAGCCGTCACTATTTGTTTCTGCTGTCCCTTCGAAGCTTTTAAAGGAGCCCGTTACGGTCGAAATAACCAGGTGTTTTACTTTGAACTGGATCTCGGAGTGCATTGGGTCAATTGCCCATTTTGTTGCAGTTTCTGTTGCTGTTGCCATGATATTGATGTTTTGATTGTTTTAAATGTTTAAACAAATATAAATATTATATGTTTAAACATCTAATTCCATTATTTAAATTTACATTTTGAATACAAAACACTATATCAACCCCCGGCCGGGCGTTTTGTTCCGATTAAAAATTTTTTAATTGATCAGTTTACCTCGAGTTGGTCTTTGGTAGGAAAGACCGGGAATATACCATGCGGCTCGCTCTGGTACCAGAACACAACCGAGGCAATATCGTCCTGTAAAGGCATATACCGGCCATCGTGGTGCCATCCCAGGTCCTGTATGGTTACTTTAAGGTCTTTTTCAAAGCGGATAGGATCGGCAATATGCCAGCGGTACAGGCCAAACCGCTGTGCTATTTCGTAATGCCCGTCGCCCCTTAATACCTGCGGCAGGCCGCTGTACGGACTGCAAAACTCGGTATATTCGCTCGACTGCGTTCCATCGGGTTTTTTATGATTGCTGTCGAAATCATACGAACCGCAAAAGTAATCTTCGGTCCCGGTGCCGTTTATCGTGGGGAACCGGGTATCGCCATCCATAAAAAACTTGATCTCCCCCTCGCCCCACCAGCCGTTTTTATTTGAGCCGTAAGCCAGGTAGGTGCCCACATATTGTCCTTTGCCGCGTATGCTGTCAACCAGTACGTAGTCTTTCTTAAACGGCAAAGGGTTTACGCGCCTGAATTGGGCATGAAAGTATCCGGCGTCCTTCGGCACATCAGTGAGCGTATAATCAACCTGGTAGTACAACACCATATCGCGGTCGTCGATATTTTCCATGGTTATCCGGCATTTTTTGCGGAAAGGCATTGGCCAGTAACAATTGAACGCACTTCCCGGGTTTACCACCACAGCCAACGATTGCAGCGGCGAATATTTGCCCCAGCCCATACAAAAGAAGTCACCAACAGGCACTTCTACCGATGGCGTGGTTTCATCATCCCAATAAAAACGTATTATTGAATAGCGCCAGTTGCCGGTTGGCGTCATCCAGATATGCTGGATCGCTCCCGGGCCGTCAATTTCGGCGACGGTGTAGGTTGTGTGCTTTTTTATAACTACGCTGGGGCTGATCTTCCAGGTTTGGCCCAGGTCGCGCGCGGGGCCGGAACCTGTGCCGGTTGTAGCCATTCCCCCCTTTCCTTTTTCACCGTTAAAGTTCTCCGGGCTGATCGAACGCGTTTTTGCATCCGACAAGCGATACAGGTTGCCCAGGTTTACGCCCAGGCCATTAAACTTTTCCTGCGCCCTTAATACAAGCGCATTGAGGATAACTATACAAATAATTAAAGCCGACCTTTTCATGATATGGTTAGTTAAGTTTATAAAATTCAATGGCGTTCAAACCCAAAAAACGAGCTTGCTCGTCTTTAGATAGTTTTGACGTATAATTTTTCACAACCGAGAGCATTTGCTGGTACCCGCCGGCCACGTTGCAAACCGGCCAGTCGGACCCAAACATTACCCGTTTCGGGCCAAATGCTTCAAATACTACATCCAGGTAAGGCTCAAAATCACCCAGCAGCCAATTTTGCCAGTCTGCTTCGGTGATCATCCCGGAAACTTTGCACCAAACGTTTTCGTGCCGCGCTATGGCCTTCATACTTTTTGCCCAGCGCTCGATATTTTTATTTTTGATATCAGGTTTGGCGATATGGTCGATCACAAACCGGTGGCCGCCGAAAGTTTTCACAAACTGGTGCGTGTAACCCAGCTGGTCGGGGAATATCAGGATGTCATACGTGAAATCGAACGGTTTTAACGCGCGTATGCCGTTTGTAAACTGCGGATTAAGCATCAGCGCCCGGTCGGCCTCACCTTGCAATACATGCCTGAAACCTTTCAATTTATTGAATTTACTAAAATATTCAAGCCGCTTGCCAACGTTATCCCCGCGCAGGTCGACCCAACCGACAACGCCCTTTACAAAATCATTTGCTTCAGCAATATCTAACAAAAATTCCGTCTCCGCTTCCGATTGATCGGCCTGCACGGCAACGCAGCCATCGATCCCAAATTTTTTCAATATCGGTTCCAGGTCAGCCGGCATAAAATCCCGCCGGATAACCGACATCGAATCATCGATCCAGCTATCCCTTACCCGGTCGAATTTCCAGAAATGCTGATGGGAATCAATTTTGGTCATGTTTAGTTGTAAGGGTTGTAAGGGTTGTAAGGGTTGTAAGGGTTGTAAGGGTTAAATTGGTACCATGAAATGTTGTTTTTATTTATTTCAACCTTTTTAACTTTTACAACTATTACAACCGATAATCACGCATTCGCGAGCGCCCTGTCCAAGTGTACGTATCCGCCATCCACGTGAATAAGCTGGCCCGTGGTGTGGCTCGATCTTTCCGACAATAAAAACGCCGCCATATTGGCAATTTCTTCGGCGGTGGTCATGCGGTTGCCCAATGGTATCTTCGATTCA
>Ga0207072_1013_pt1 | contig 29711 bp, 26 predicted proteins | sample Alteio_BWMinHeat_68_FD_153570 | JGI IMG/M metagenome (GOLD analysis project Ga0207072, IMG submission 153570) | Enriched cells from forest soil in Barre Woods Harvard Forest LTER site, Petersham, Massachusetts, United States -... | ecosystem: Environmental > Terrestrial > Soil > Temperate forest >... | reverse complement strand
AATGGGTCTTGACGGACGCGAACCGTCGACCCCCTCATTAAAAGTGAGGTGCTCTAACCAACTGAGCTAAAGACCCTTACCAATGACCCCAAGGGGATTCGAACCCCTGTTATCGGAATGAAAATCCGGTGTCCTAGGCCAGGCTAGACGATGGGGCCGGATTTTTTTATCCTTCAGCGAAGAGATGCCCAAACTATACAGCGCAGGCATCATATTCTGCAAGAGGTTTCTATGTTAAATCGTTGAAACTTCTTTCTCTTTTGTTGCACTTAGGTCGTCAGCTATCTTACAGTACTTATCTGTGAGAAGTTGAATCTCTTTTTCCAATTTATTCATAATATCTTCACCGATTTCTCCATCGGCTTTTTGCTTGCGAACAGCCTTATTTCCATTCTGTCTTTCTCCGCGAATGACAATCTTTGTCTGCTCTGAATAGTCGTGACAAAGCTTTATCATCTTTTTGCGCTGCGCTTCGTCCATAGTGGGGATTTTAATACGAATGATGTGTCCGTCTGTCTGTGGCATAAACCCTAGATTAGCATCTTCGATCCCTTTAGCTATAGATTGAGTCGTGCTATTGTCGTAGGGGGATATGAGAAGCTGCCGAGATTCGGGTGCAGTAATCGAAGCGACATCCTGGAGGCGCATTTCGCTTCCATAGATGTTGATTTTAACGCCGGCAACCATGGCGGGATTAGCACGCCCTGTCCGTATGCTGTGAAGCTCATTTTTGAGATGCTCGATGGCTCCTTGCATTTTGGATTCTGTCTGTTCTTTAATACCCATAGGATTCTTCTCCATTAATCTCCGTCGATCGTGGTTCCCACTGAGCCTTCTTTAAGTAGATCTGGGAACTGTTCGCTGCGAAGAAGTGATTTGTTGAAAACGTAAATTGGTATGTTATTGTCTCTACATAGTGTGACTGCAGTAGCATCCATGACCTTGAGTTTTTGTGCAAGGATCTCTGAATAGGAGAGGTGGTCGAATTTTTTGAGGTGTGGGTGCAGGCGAGGATCGTCGGGGTAGATTCCATCGACGTTAGTGGCCTTCCAGAGCACATGCGCGCCTATTTCGCAAGCGCGTACAGCTGCGGCAGTATCAGTGGTGAAGTAGGGGTATCCTGTGCCGCCAACGAAGATGAGAAGGTGTCCTGTTTCGAGGAAATTTCTGGCTTGACGCCAGTCGTAGGAGAGAACCGCTTTAGGACAGTCTAGAGAGCTCATGGCGACCGCTTTGCAGCCTTTCGCGATGAGAGCTTCTTGCAGAGCGATGCCATTTATGAGCGTAGCTAACATGCCCATATAGTCTGCAGGGGCACGTGGCATGCCTTGGCTGATGAGCTGAGCACCTCGAAATATATTTCCACCGCCAATGACGAGGGCAATTTGCAATTTTTTTTGTTGGAGGGATGCCAAGGCGGAGGCTAATTCGTGGCAAGCGGTGACATTAATTCCAAAGGGATCGTTTCCGGAGAGAGTCTCTCCGGAAAGTTTTAGCAAAACGCGTTTTGGATTTATTTCAGTCATATCGAGCAGAGTAGCAAAAGAGATTATTTTCGAAAACGCATAGACTCAAATATTTTAAAAATCGTACATCTATATAGAAATTTCATGTACTCTTAATAGTAAATTAATATTTTAAAGTTATAGTTAAGTTATAAATAAAAAGGAGATCAATGTGAACAATACAACTTATAATCCAGTTAATACGTTCATTAGTCATAATTTTTCAGATAAAAACATGCTTTTGGCAGTTATTACTAAAGAACACGATAATAAAGAATTAAAAAGCATTGATTATCGTACTCTTTCAATCGGACAAAAAATCAGTTACTGGTGGAATGATAGTTTTAATTTAGAAAAAGTATCTGATTACGTTAGTGTTCTGCAAGCGGGGGATATGAGAGAGAATAATAAATATATTGAACAAAGAAATATTTTTAGTAGAAAAGTTGACCATCACAATGCCAAGCATAGCAAGAAGATTACTATTGGCAATATTACTAGCAGCATAAATATAACTTATTATTATGAAGATGAAAATGAAAAATTCGTTCGACCAGTAAAAACAATTATATATGATAGATTGACAACGAAAAATGAAATTGCAGCTCAAATTAATAATATTCAGCTAACCTTTAATGTTAAATTTAGAGAAAAGGAAGTCCCTATTAATTTTTATCCTTCCGAAATTTTTAATAAAGTTATACAAGCTGATGCAATGATACTATTTCGCTCTGAGGTTCAGGACCCAAATGAAAAATTTATAGAATATGATAAAGAAAAGAAGATGAAAGATATGAATTTTTCCGTTTCTTTACTTGAATTTAATAAGAAAGCCTATGGGGAAATTATTTTTCAGACGGGATTTCACAAGGGGCGTAAAGCGGGCCGTGTTGCTGGTCTCCAAGAAGCCGGAAAAACAGTATTTTAATTTTAAAATTAGATTTATAAATAAAATTGGAGATTAGTGTGAACAATACAACTTTAGATACGTTCATTCATCATGATTTTTCGGATAAAAACATGCTTTTGGCAGTTTTTACTAACGGAAAAAATGAAAAAAATTTAAAAAGCATAGATTATAGAACTCTTTCAATCTGCCAAAAAATCAGTTACTGGTGGAATGATAACTTTAATTTAGGAGAAGCAGCTGATGTTGTTAGTGGCCTAACGTGGGAAAGGAAAGATGCTACTCAAGTTGTCAAGCAATGGAATACTTTAAGTAGAAAAATTGACCACCACAATGAAAAACATAACAATAAAATTATCTTTAAGAACATTACAAAAGAAATACAAATTAGTTTTAAGTATGATGACGATTATGGCTCTACCACTCCTCATGATGCAACAATTCATTTTGATAGATTGTCAACAACAAATGAAATTGCAAATCAAATTAATAATATTAGAATTTCCTATAGATTAAAAATACTTAATCAAAATAAATGCGATTATTCTTTTAAAGTTTTTGAAATTTTTAATAAATCAGATGTCAATAATCAAAAATTCAATAGAATTAGAATGTCTTCAAATCCAAATGAAAACTTTATTTCTACCCATAATAAAGATAAGATGAAGAAAATGACATTTACCGTTTCATTAAGAGAACTAAATTTAGAAACCCATAACCAAACTATTTATAATTTGGGTCAAGCGCATCTCACTGCTTTAAAAAGTAGAATTGATGCTCGTCAAAAAATAGGCCGTATTCAGTTTTCTTAGAAAATAGGGCAGCTCTCAACGGGCTGCCCTAAGGAATTTAGGAACCGATAGACCAGCGTAGGAACTCAGTGACTTGAAGAGGTTTGCCCTTCTCCTTGCCTTGAGTATCGATTAGCTGCTGGATGGTTTTACTATCGTCTTTAATATACTTCTGTCTCAGTAAACATACGCTATCATAATAGGCATTGATCTTGCCATCAATGATTTTATCCATCACATAAGCGGGTTTGCCTTGCATTTGTGATGCGGCAATGTCTCTTTCGCTTTGGAGGATTTGCGCTGGTACTTCCTCGGGCTTGAGGAATTCTGGCCCTGCTGCTGCTGCATGCATGGCTATATTGCGTGCAAACTCTTCTTCTTGATCGCTTCCTTTAACAATAACGGCTGTGAGGATCTTTCCTCCTTGATGGGAGTAGAGTCCAACAGAGGTATTACTGTCTAATTGGAATAGATGTACGCGTCGGAGCTGGATATTTTCGCCAATGGACTGGACAATAGTGGCTCTATACTGATCGACGGTTAAGCCGTTAGAATAGGGGAGGGCGAGGAAGGCTTCCAAAGAGGTGGGCTTTGCTTTGGCGGCGATATGGGCCACATTATTAATAAATTCTTTGAATTTATCATTGCGGACCACAAAGTCTGTCTCGGCATTCCCTTCGACAATAGCTACGGTATTGCCTTCACGAGCTGCGACGATGGTGCCTTCATTGGTGGCTCGGCCCTCTTTTTTTACTGCAGAGGCGATCCCTTTTTTACGGAGCCATTCGATGGCTTGCTCGACGTTACCTTCCGTGGCGACTAAAGCATCCTTGCACGATCCCATTCCGACTCCTGTACGGTCGCGGAGCTCTTTAATGAGGGCGGGCGTAATGTTTGTCATTTATCTTCCTCTTCATCTACAGTTAGTGCAGGGGCGTTTTCTTCCTCTTCTTCGTCAGAAGTCATTTGGAGGGTGAAGGTACTGCCGGTTTTTTCCTCATCATCGCCTTCTTTATTTGTTAGGGCGCGCATCTCATTTTTCTTCTCGACAACGGTGAGTGCGAGTGTTTGTAGAATGAGTTTTACGCTGCGGCGAGCATCGTCGTTACAGGGGATGACGTAGTCGATGGGATCTGGGTCGCAGTTGGTGTCGATAAGAGCCATGACAGGAATGCCTAATTTTTTGGATTCTGCGACGGCTATATGTTCTTTGCTGGGGTCGACGACGATGACGAGTCCTGGTACTTTGCGCATGCCGCGGATACCGGACAGAACGCCGTTGAGCTTTGTTTGGTCTTTAGAGAGGAGAGAAAGTTCTTTTTTGGTGAAACCTTCGCCACCGGAAGCGATGCGTTTTTCGATCTGCTCGAGTTTTTTTACGGACTGGCGGATTGTCATTAGGTTAGTGAGCATTCCACCGAGCCAGCGTTCGCAGACGTAGAATTCGTTGCACATTTCGGCGAGTTCGCGCACGACATCTTTGGCTTGCTTTTTGGTGCCAACGAATAGGATGGATTTGTGTTGTGCGGTGGTGTTTCTTACAATTTCGACGGCTTCTCTAAGTAGTTGCATCGTCTTTGCTAGATCGATGATGTAGAGTCCGTTGCGCGCTTCGAAAATGAAGCGTTTCATTTTTGGGTTCCATCGGCGAGTTTGATGGCCGAAATGAGAACCGGCTTCTAAAAGTTCTTTAATGGATGGTAATTTAGCCAAGCCTTGTCCCTTTATGTTGACGACGGCATCCTGCTAATTGCAGGATTTCGGTCTTGGAGTTGATATTGAGTATGTAAAATGGAGCGCCTGATCAGAATCGAACTGACACTCGTAGCTTGGAAGGCTACAGTTCTACCATTGAACTACAGGCGCACACAATGGTCGCTTATTAGTTTGCCTGGGAAGTATAATTATCTTCAATGTTTTTGTTTAGAAAAGCGGAGGTTTCCCTCCGCTTGATTGGATTTGAATTCTTAGGTCCCTGTAGCTTCGTTTGGAGGAGCTAGGGGGTGTAGGTCGATATCCCATTGTTGGTTATTGACCCAGGCGTCTTCATCCATGGGTTGCAGGTTTTCTTTATTTTCTTCGATGTTTCCAAAGGCTACTTTGCAGGTGCGCGGGTTGAAGAAGGCGCAAAAGTAGATATCTTTAGTGCCTGCATTCCAGTTTGTAAAGGCAAAGCGGATGGCAGGCCGTTGGATGGCAGCTTTGTCATTGGTGGGTAGAGATTGAATTAGGATGCTATCGACGAGCAAGCTGATCTGTTTGGTAGCAGAAGCGTCCGCTTGTAGAAGCCTTGTGATGCCATTGACAAGTCCTTGCGCATAGTGTTGGACGTTTAGAGATTGGCTATTTAGCTTATTCACAATACTTTGGTATTTTTGTTGGTTAGGGATTGCGTTTGAAATTGCACTGTAAACCCTATTAGCAAATAGGTCTTGGGTAGCTGAATCCATTTTGGATGAGGCTACTTTCATTCCTGGAGCGATGAGGATCTGATTGATCCATTGTGAAGTAGATAGAGAGGACTTTGCGAAAGGAATGAGCTCTGGCAGGTTAGGCACGAAGTTGAATGCATGCTGTGGGCTATTCATAGGATAGAGACCACCTTGTAATTGCCTTTTGGTGAGGACGAGACACCAGGAGACTAGGTCTTGCGCATTTTTTACTGTGCGTTGTTCTATGCTCGAATCAAATGTGTGTCCAGTATCGATATCATCGACTTCGTAGGGGTTATCTCCATCACAGCTCTGCATGGGAGAACGAGCCAATTGGGTGTAGTTTCCGATGGGATCGGATACTTTTTGGTTTTGTGAGTCATAAGCCCAGAGAGCATTCTTTAAAAAGTCGTCATGTTTAATGTAGGTTACGAGTTGAGTCGTCATTGATCTGACGAGATAATTGCCTCCAAAAGAGACCGAGGTGAGTTCGGCAGCTTCCAAAACGAGATTTCTGAAGTCTTCTGGAGTTTCGACACGAGTTCCGATAGAGGTTGGATCTTTAGGATTCCGTTTATAGAGCTGAAAACCACCGTCGGTAGAGTTTCCATCGGCTGAAACTTGAGCTAGAGGTATATTAAAATTATAGATGAGCCGATAGGAGTTATTGAAATTAGAATCAAAATGTTTTTTAACTTTTTTTGCTATCGGAACAGTACTAATGGCTTTCCAGGTACTCGCTAAGGATTGAGAGATACAGTCGTTGATATTTCCACGCGTCGAATCTTGGGGCCTGTCTTCGGCCATGGAGGCAAAACAAGCTTCTACAGCACGTAGGACAGGGTTATTTGTTAGGCAGCAGTAGGCGTAATTGCCTTGCTGTGCAAGGGTATCTTTATCGAGAGAAGAGTCAAAGTAGGCTATTTGTTGGGCTAAGAAGTTGATAATTTCGCTTGCGGGAGTAGGTTGCTCATACCTATATGCAAGGGCTTGATAAATCTTAGGAGGAATAGCACCACCGCCCATCGCTTTCCAGGCAGCTGCAAAACCTGGAGCGTCGAGCAGAGCAGTAGAAGTTCCAGGAATGATTCCTGAGGTGTTAAGCTGAATCAGAGTGCCCGCATCGTAGTCTGCTAGGATGGGGAGGAAGAAGAAGTTATCATTTAGATTCTTGCCAGTCCTTGTAATAAAGCCATTTTGGATGATTTCAGCACAGTCATGAGCTGTGTGAAAGTAGTATTCTCTATGATCTCGGACTAAATCGCAGATCGCAAAGCAATCGCCTACAGGCCCTTGGTTACAAGGCGCAAAGAGAGCCGAAAGGACGGCGACTTTGGCATGCCAGTCGGTAATGGCGTCTTTTGGGCTTAGGCCAAAAAGTCCTCTGATGACTAGATTTGCGGTACTTTTTGGGTCATTAGGCATTTTCACAGTATCGAAAAATAGTTGCCACTCGTGGTTACTGCTAAGTTGATCAAGGATCCGGCCGATGGTGATTTCGTATTCGAGAGGATTTTGAGGGACAAAGTTTGCCTTTAGGTCGGTGCATAGGGAGGTATTGATTTGGCCGGCAGGGTTGATGAGCAGTTCGGCGAGGATAAGAGCTTTGCGCATGCCTAAGGAGAGATCGGGATCTTGTAATCCTAAAGACTTTTGAAGAGTGGTGTAATTATTGAGTTCTTCGACGGCTTGTTGGATAGCTGTGGATTGTGCTTGCTCCTGCCCTGCCGCTGGTATAGGCGCCGATGCAATCACGGCTGAGAGTGTAAACAGAGCGGTTAAAATTTTGTGTAGAAATTTCATGAGGTGCTCCAAAAAAAGCTGATTCGGATTGGTTGTACATAAATAAAAATTTAAATTGCAAGATAGTGTTTATGGAAGTATTTCTTTGCGTCTTTGCGCCTTTGCGTTAAAATTAATCGCAAAAGAGGATCTGTTCTATGATGCGTATTATTTTTCTATTTTTTATTTTGTTGATTGGTTCTTTAGAAGCGACAACGCAAATTGCTGTGTTGGGTGATTCATTGACTAAGGGTCATGGATTATCTCCTGAAGATGCTTTTCCTGCCGTTTTGGAGGAGTTGTTGAAAGAGAAGGGCTATGATGTCCACGTGACTAATGCCGGAATTACCGGCTCGACAACTTCTGGAGGACTTGAGCGTTTGCAATGGGTGATGAAAAATCATCCCAAAATTGTTGTGTTGGCATTAGGGGTCAATGATGGTTTAAGGGGCCGTCCTGTGGCTACAATTAAAGAAAATTTGAACGAAATGATTGTCTATGCTAAGGAGCATGGTGCTAAAGTTGTGCTGGCGGGAATGAGACTTCCGCCTAGTTATGGACAGGAATATCGCGACGAGTATGCCGCGCTGTTTCCTGCATTGGCTAAGGAACATCAAATCACCTTGATTCCCTTTCTTTTGGAGGGAGTAGCAGGGATACGTGCACTAAACTTGGCGGATGGCATCCATCCTAATGAGGAGGGTCACAAAATCATGGCTAAGACCGTATACATTTATGTGGAGCCTTTATTGTGACATTAGAAGCTAAGAAAGTAGTCAAGGGTTATCGTCAAGGCACTATTTCCATTGAGGTGTTAAAAGAGCTCGATTTATCAATTAGCTCTGGAGAAATTGTAGCTATTTTAGGACAATCTGGAAGCGGTAAATCGACTTTAATGGCTCTTTTAGCAGGTTTGGATAGGCCTGATAAAGGAGAGATTTGGATTGATGGCTCTTCGCTTGGGGAGATGGGAGAACATGCTCTAACAGAGTTCAGGGCAGGACGCATTGGCATTGTATTTCAGCAATACCATTTGATGAGCCATTTGACGGCTTTGGAAAATGTGATGCTCCCCTTAGAGTTGCTAGGACGCAAACAGCCTCGGCAGAAGGCGTTGGTCTTACTAGAGAGAGTAGGCCTTGGGGATAGAGTCACCCACTTTCCGTATCAATTGAGCGGTGGGGAATGTCAACGTGTCGCTATTGCTCGAGCGTTAGTCACTCAGCCTGCTCTGTTGTTAGCAGATGAGCCAAGCGGTAGCTTGGATGCTAAAACTGGACAAGAGGTGATGGCACTTTTTTTTGAGCTTATGGCTGAGAAGGAGATGACAACTATCTTAGTCACTCACAATGCAACTTTAGCTAATCTTTGCCATCGACAATTCTTATTAAGTGATGGTCAATTACAGTCATATGCTGCATTAACAACAGGATAATTATGCTGTTAGTTCGTCTAGCATTTCGAGAAATTTTTCATAATAGCCGTTTTGCGATTCTCTTTGCCTTGAGTATTGCGTTGGGCTTTTGTGGCTATTTTACGCTTCAGTCGCTGAAGGAGGCCATAGAGAGACAGTTAACGCATGATGAAAAAGTCTTGTTGGCTGGTGACATAAGTATTTCTTCTCAAAGACCTATTCCTAAACAAGAGTGGCAGAATTTGATGAAGGCTCTGGGCCCTTATCAGGCGGATAGCTATGTGATTGAATTTCCAACCATGGCTGCGAAGAGAGGATTTTCACGCTTGGTGCAGGTCAAAGCACTAGATCAGAATTTTCCACTTTATGGGTCGATGCAGCTGCAGAATAGTAAAACTTTAGAAAAAAAAGCCGTCGAGAGCCTTAATCAGCATATGTGGGCATGGGTTGATCCTGAAGTGCTTGCTCAGCTTAAACTGAAGGTGGGTGATTCACTCCGTTTAGGCGATTATTCATTTCAAATTGTTGATGTTGTTTTTGATGGAAAGGTGAATGCCTGGCGGTCGTTCCATTTTGTTCCTAGAGTATACTTGGGAATGAAGCAGGTAGAAAAATTAAATATGCTGCCAAAGAAAGGTAGCTTAGCTTTTTATGATGCGCTTTTTTTGTTGCCAGAAGGGAGCGATTTAAAGAGCGTTGCTGAAAGGGTGCGGACGGCTCGGACACAGGCTGGAATTACAATTCATACACCCGATAGTGCCAGTCTTCAGAGCATTTCTGTTTTGGGATTTTTAGCTGACTTTTTGGGTCTGGCAAGCCTAGTGTCTCTTTTTTTGGCGGCTATAGGAGCGGCTTATCTTTTGCGTAGCTATATTGTCATGCATTATGTTGAGATAGCGATTTTGATGTGTTTAGGAATGCGTTCAAGTAAGGCAAGACTGTTGTATATTTTTCAGGCAGTGTTGTTAGGTGCTTTGAGTATTATCCCTTCGGCTTTACTATCGATTGCATTTTTTCCCTTTTTATCCAGCGCTTTGGCAAAATTCACTCCCTTTCATCTGGAACTATCGATACCGTTAAGTACATTTTTTACCGTATTGATTTTGGCTATTGTGGGGAGCATTTGTATAGCCATTCCGGCAGTCGAATCGATACGCAGGTTAAATCCTGCATCCCTATTGCATGAGTCGACCCGTATGGACTTGCAGCCCTCTTGGATAGTGGGCTGGTCATTGGTTCCATTTATTGGATTTATGTGGATATTATCGGTAGGAGAGGCCCATTCGTTTTACACAGGATCGCTCTTTTTAGCGGGGATGATAGCAGCGTTGGTGATTTTGGCCTCGTTTGGTCTTTTAATGATAAAGATCATTAATAAGATTTCACACTATTGCTCATTGGTATGGAGATTGGCATTGCGTGGAATAAGCCGTAGTAGGCTTTCGTCGTTATCTAGTTTTTTAGGAGTTAGTTTAGCCTGTGTTTTAATAAATTTAATTTCACAAACTCAGTTAAGTTTGGATAACTATATTGGCGTAGGAAGCCGTGAGGAGTTACCTTCGCTATTTTTGTTTGATATTGATGAATCCTCTTTAAAAGATTTACAGCAGCTAAGTAAGGAGTTGGGCGCTCCCTTGGAAAATGTTTCTCCTTTAATTGCGGCTCAGCTAGTCAAACGTAATGGTGAAAAATTTTCTTTTGCTGATAAGACAGCTCTATTTCAAACACGCGAGAGTGAACGCGAGTCATTTTTTCGAAACCGCAGTTTTAATTTAAGTTATCGCTCGGAGCTCTCTCCGATGGAAAAGATAGTAAAAGGGAAGCCTTATCGGACAGAACCTCTGAAAAACAGCGAAGATATTGCAGAAATTTCGATAGAAAAACGGTTTGCAGACCGTTTGGGAATTGATTTGGGAGACGAATTAGATTTTGATGTGCAGGGGGTGATTGTTAAAGGAAAAATTGTTAATCTGCGCAAAGTACAATGGAGTAGCTTCAGGCCTAATTTCTTTGTCCTGTTTCAGCCAGGAGTATTAGAGGGAGCGCCTAAAACATATTTGGGAACAATGACTGTCCCCGCAGATCAAGATAAATCTTTAATTCAAAATAAAATTGTCGATAGATTTCCAGATGTATCCATAGTAGATATCCATCAAGCCCTTGACCGTATCCAAGATACCATGGAAGAGATGGTTTGGGCAATGAAGCTCATGGCATGGACAGCGCTGGCAACTGGATTTTTTGTCATTTTTGCCATTTCGAGATATCAGGTGGCTTCAAAGATGTGGGAAGTCTCGTTAATGAAGGTATTAGGAGCTCCTTGGAAAATATTAGTCGGCTCTATCGCTATAGAATTTGGCCTGATTGCATTCATGGCTGCCTGTGTAGGAGCCATTGTCAGCTATTTGTTGGGCAGTGTGCTAGCCTATTTTATTTTTGATGGCATCTGGGCTTTTTCATTGAGTTCTGCGTTATGGATTACTGCTATGGTAGTAGTATTGAGTATCGCATGTGGCATAGCTGCGACTTTTAGGATCCTACGATACCCTGCAGTGGCAATCTTAAATCAAGCTAACGGATGATGTATGTCCCTTGAACGCATTGGTTTGTTTTATGTTCGAAGCGGATACGATGCATTAAATGCTTTTACAGATTATCTTGCAGAGGCTTTGCGCTCTATTAGGGGAGTAGAGGTCTCTATTTTCCAAACAAATTCACCAGACCAGCTATTTAAAGATATTTCTATCTTTGACGCTCAGGCCTACATTGTCTTAAACAGTCTCTTTAAAGGTAAGACAGGCGGATTTATTTGCGACTATATCAAACGTCCCATGATCTATTACATTGTCGATACACCTTTTCATTTTGACAATCCTGACTCTCCTTTTCTGAGTGTGGCATGCATCGATAGAGGTCATTGTAATTTTCTATTGAAAAAAGGATATGACCGCACACTATTTGTGCCCCACTGTGTGAACAAGTCGCGCATTGAAAAGCCCGATGTTAAACGTAAATATGGCTGTGTCATGCTGTCTAGCGGCATCGATTATGAAAAAATTAATGATCGTTTTTTTGGAGCGCTACCTGAGCCTGTTTTCAAAAAAGTTAAAGAAGCTTTTGAAAAACTCGAGTCTGACCCCTTACTTCTCGTCGATGATGCACTTTCTCTTGATCTTCCTGCCTATATTTCGAGAAATCAGATACTGAGACAAATAGACCTCTACTTGAAAGGAAAAGAGAGGGTTCAAATGCTTAAGGAGATGGAAGGAATCCCCATAGATCTTTTTGGAGGAGGTGATTCTTGGGAAGAAATCCTAGGAAATCAGTTCCCACATGTGACTGTGCATAAGGAAATCCCATTTTTGGAAAGCATAGAAATCTTAAAGAATGCAAAAATTGTTTTGAATAGCTGCTCATCCATTCGAGATGGTGCCCATGAGAGGATATTCTTAGGATTAGCCTGTGGAGCCAGTATCGCTACAGCTTTTACACCCTATCTTGATGAGGAATTCAAAAAGGATGAAGGCATTGTTTTTCACCCCTCTTTTGCCGATATGAAAGAGAAAATTGCCCTTTGGCTAAAAGATGACTCTATCCGTTGCACTGAAGTTACAGCAGGACAACAGAGAATTGAAGAGGCTCATTTATGGAAGCATCGTGCGGCGCAACTCTACGCCGCACTATACAAACTTATTACATAAAAAAGGACGAGGACACAAAGACAAGGGATGAGGACCTTAAGGACAATAAGGACTTTGAAGACAAGGACGATTTATTTTATGTCCTTGTCCTCAAAGTCCTTATTGTCCTTAAGGTCCTTGTCCTTTTGTCTTAGTATTTATCTCATGAAACCCATGTAAGTCAAAAATGCGCCAATTACAACGGTGATGATTCCCCAAATGAGAGTCCCATGACCTTTTAGTAAGCATCTTGTCAGCTCTTTGTTATATTCACAGGCAAAGAGTCTTAAAAGTCCTTTAATCAAAATGAGATAGCCAAGAATGGTAATAATCACTGGCCATCCTAAAACCCAAACATTATGGCTCAAAACAATCAGTAAACCCAACAGTAGATTAATAATTCCTGTCACAACAATCATGCTTGGATGCTCATGCAGATCATCAACAATTTTATTCACACAATCTTTTCGATAAATAATAAACGCTCCAATAATCAGGAACATCAATCCTATTAATTTTGCTAAATAATGGGTTGTATCCATTGGTTAATCTCCTAAGAGGGTGTAGTTGTTCTTTGTAATGCTTGATGGACGACATCAGCGGCCTTTCTGCCACTTGCGCAAGCTCCATTTAAAGAAGGATGATCGACATACTCTCCACAGATAAAGATGTCTGGGCTTCGATCGATAGAATAGCTTCCTTGATGTGCAGGGGGTTCTGTCTGGTCAGGAAGTGCATCTGCAATGGAATATCGTTTCAATAAATGCCATTTCTCTGAAGAAATTTTAAACCATTTTGAAAGCTGATCAATGGCGGCATCAGTGAGATGGCGATTAGCTTGCCATTCCACTGAAATGACCGAAGCAGATACAAGTATCTTACGCTTAGGTGCATAAGATGGCTGTACCACACTCACAAAAGCCAAATGGTTAATCGGCCCCTGTCCACTTCCATTAAGATGTAATAGCGGTGAAGGCGGTTCTTTAAAGGCGTCGCTATCTATGCTAAAGTAAAGTGTGGTAACGCTACGACAAGGAACCTCTGGTAATTTTGAAAGCAGTTGATGCGCTTGAGAAGCACTTGTAGCGACTACAATTTTTTCGCAATGTATCTCTTCACCACTTTCCAAATAAATATTTTGGCCTTCTACAGCACGGACATTCTGATGATAACGAATAGAAGAGGGTTTTAACTGCTTAGCAAAATAACGGGGAATAGCTCCCATGCCTTGGCGTGGAAGAGCTGCAACGCCCTCTACAAAAAAATGGAGCGTCCATTGAAAAATCCCAGGATTTGTCGTTAGACCAGGATCGAGAAAAATCCCACCAAAAAATGGACGCAGAAATTTTTCAAGAAAAGGTTTTGACAGCTTCTGCTCTTCAAGAAACTGTTCTGTTGTCTGACCAATAGAGCTAAAGAAAGGGTTCACTGTACGAAATGCCGACTTCATGTAGATCGATCCCATTTTGACAAAGTCCGAAAAGTTAGCGAAGGGGATCTTCCGCACAGCAAAGATAGAAAGAGGGTGCTTTAAAGGATTGCTAATAGGATACCAAGCCTTTCCATCATAAATATTTACACCTGAAGGAAAGCGCTTTAGATCTAGCTCATATAAACGAGCAATTTTTTTAACTTCTGAGTAAGAAGTCATTAAAGCTTGAAAGCCGCGATCGAGAAGATATCCATCGTAGATATCAGTGGCACAGCGTCCACCAGGTTCACCGGCTTTTTCAAAAATTACAGGAGAATGGCCCAGTTTTTTTAAGTAGTAGGCGCAGGACAGGCCACTAAGTCCAGCACCTACAATTCCGACAGTGATGTGTTCAACCATAGCATGTCATTAAGTCATTTGTACTCAGTGTAGAAAAGTATGGTAAACTGTCAAGTAATAAATTTATTTTCCGCTCGGTTGGTTGACGGTTATCTTTAAAATCTTCACCGGAGTTAATGGTTTATTGCCACCATCCGTCGGTACATTCTCAATTTTTTGTACAACTGGCATCCCTTCAATCACTTCCCCAAAAATCGTATGCTTATTGTTCAACCAAGGTGTCGCAGCAACAGTAATAAAAAATTGGCTTCCATTTGTCTTTGGACCTCGGTTAGCCATGGCTAGCAACCCAGGACGATCAAAGTTAACTTTTGGAGAAAATTCATCTTCAAATGGCGCTCCCCATATAGACTCACCACCGGTACCATTACCTTTAGGGTCTCCTCCCTGAAGCATAAATCCTTTGATCACACGATGAAATGTAACATCGTTATAATATCCTTTTTCAGCATGCGTCATAAAATTCTCGCAAGCTTTTGGAGCAATGTCACACATCATTCGTATGACAATAGTTCCTTGAGTTGTCTCAATAGTTACAGTGGGTTGAGCGGTCATAGTCTTCTCTTCACTAAATAAAGGGTTTTTGAATGTTAATATTGCTAAAAGTAAAAGAGGGAGGTATCGAATCAATGTAGTCATAGCATTTCTCCTTTTTGCTCTAGAATTTTACTTAAAATAAATTTATTGTCATCTTAATTATCTTTTTTCCATCGAGGTTTTAGCCATGCGTAAAGAATTAGCCCTCCTGGCTGTGCTGGTTATCGGTTTGATCATTGTTATCAATATTTCATACTGGCCCAAAACGTCCTCAGAGTTCTCTCCAAGCAAATTGAATGAGCGCTCAAGTACTGATAGAGAACAAGTCCTGACATTGATCCGCGAAAATCATGCTAAGGAAGCTCTCAAAATCATTAAGCAATACAAAGAGGATATGGAGGCAGAAACACCCGAAGGGCAACGCTGGCTGGCTCTGTTCATTGATGCCTCAGAAACGATTCCAGATCCATTACAACTCACAATTCTGTATGAACACTCCCCACAGAACTTTTTGGTCAATGAAAAGGCTTCTTTGCTAGTAGCTGAGCAGTATATTAAAACAGGCCAAGGCGATAAATACGCAGCTCTTAGAGCTGGGTGGAGGAATAGAGAAGATCGCTCAGAGTTATGGTTTGTTTTAGATGCGGATAGATTAGTGTTGGAGGGTAAGCAGCCAGAGGCTATCGCTTACTTACAGTCACAGGAATTTAATGACAGTGCTGATGCGGCTAGATTGATGCGTTTAGGCCTTTTAACATTATTGACAGATCCAAAAGAATCATGGAAATATTTTAATGCAGCTTCTAAGAAAGATCCAGACAATTCCGATTTACACATCTACAAAGCAAAGTTACTTGAAGCAGCAGATAAGCAAGATCTAGCAGCAGCTGAATATGTGACAGCGCTACAGAATGATCAAAAAAATCCTTTAATAAAAAATGATGCGGCTGAGTTTTATATACGTAATGGTCAGTATGATAAGGCTATAGAAATAGTGACCGAAGGATTACCAGCTCCCTCATCTGATGCACTATGGATCAAAGCTCTCTTTTGGAATAAAGTTTTGATGCCCATCAAATTTAATTGGGCACAACATACCCCACCTACAGGCTTTCTACAGCCACTAGTAAACTATCTATTAGTGCTGAATGCAAATCAATTCTGGAATGATGAACTATACAAAAACGTTGCAAATGGCCACCAGTACCTACAAACACAGCAAGCAACCTATTGGTTAAGGCTTCTACAAGCACTTAAAGAAGGGCAAGAAAAAAATGCCATCACCCTCATTGAAAATAATCCCTTTCAAAATAATTCGTGGCATCCAGCTCTTGAACTAGCCTTGCTCCGTATCTTGAACTATCGACAAAATGGAACATTACAGTTGAGTGCTTTAGAAACCCCAATGAAACGCATGGCGACTAAAAAAAGTTCTATCACGCATTATTCGCCCGATCTTTATAAGAAAATTGAAGAGTTGGCTGGAAATTCCACCACTATCTCTCCCGATTTTGCAGAGTCCTTAAAGAGCAAAGAGGCAATTGCGAGAGCGTTTCTTGCCGCAGGTTGGCTAGAAGCGTCTTCTAAGCTAATGCAGTAAATTGAAATGCAATTTTTATACGTTATAATTTTTCTGCTTGTTTGGAATACACCGTTAAATGGAATTGTAGATCTCGATTCATACATACAAGATTTCATTCTAGATACAAAAAAAATTGAAATCTCTGGGTATCCTGATGCTTTTAATCCCTCCATCATACGCTGGAGAGACTCTATTTTAATGACATTTCGAATTCGAGACCCCATTACTGCCACTACGCATCAGATAGGATTTGTTTGGCTTGATGAAGATTTTAATCCTACTACCAAGCCCGCACTGCTTGAAATCCAACAACCAAGCTCATGTCCTTATCAAATGGCTCAAGATCCACGCTTAATCACTTTCGAAGATAAGGTATACATTGTCTTTAATGATATGGTCGATTTTATAGACAAGAAGATCCGAAGAATGCTCGTTGGAGAACTCATCATCGAACAGAATCGCTTTTATGTCGAAAATCTCACCCTCTTGTTGAACTATGAAGGCGAAGATAAAAAAAGACATGAAAAAAACTGGGTCCCCTTTGAGTACGATAACAAGTTTTTACTAAGCTATAGCATTGATCCTCACATTATTTTGAAGTCTCTAATAAACTCTCCAACCTGTAAAACAGTTTCCAAAAGCCACTCAGCGATAAAATGGAACTGGGGAATTCTAAGAGGTGGTAGTCAAGCCTATTTAATCGATGGAGAATATCTTGCATTCTTTCATTCCTCTAAAGAAGTAAGTACGGTCCAATCCAAAGGAAAAAAGATCTCTCACTACGTAATGGGAGCTTATACCTTCAATTCAACCCCTCCTTTTAAGCTGACACGAATAAGTCCAGAACCCCTTGTGTCTAAGACATTTTACAACGGTCCTCTTCATAATACATGGAAACCCCTTAGAGTAGTTTTTCCAGGAGGATTTATTTTTAATGAAAAGTACATATGGGTAGCATATGGTAGACAAGACCATGAAGTTTGGGTTGCTAAACTGGATAAAAAGGGTCTTTTAGATAGTCTTATACCCATTAAGGAGTAACCATGAAAATAATCATCTATTTTCTATTAACTTTTACAGTAACCCTTACTGCACAACAAACAGACATTGTCATCTATGGAGGCACCTCTGCAGGTGTTATGGCTGCAATTCAGGCTGCAAAAAGTGGTAAAAGTGTTGTTCTAATAGAGCCTGGAATGCACATTGGAGGAATGACTAGCGGCGGACTTAGCAGTGTAGACAAGGGAAATGCAGCTAAGGTTGGAGGCCTGACTCATGAATTTTTCAATCGAATCTGGGCATACTATAACCCCACACTGCCTAATACAGGAAAAACAATGTGGAAGTTGGAGCCTCATGTTGCTGAGAGCATTTTTAACACGATGGCTGCGGCATATCAAGTTCCTATCGTTTATGGCGAACTATTGAATCGCGATAGTGGAGTCATCATAGATAATCAGCAGATTACCTCTATTGTGATGGAATCAGGCCGCACATTTTCAGGAAAAATGTTTATCGATACATCCTATGAAGGCGATCTGCTGGCAGCAGCTAAAATTTCCCATATAGTAGGCCGCGAATCCAACTATACGTATGGCGAAACATTAAATGGAGTCTTACCTAACATTAAGCGTACAGGAACCCCCTTAATCGATGTTTACAGGACAGAAGGAAATCCGCAAAGTGGTTTTCTGCCTAGAATAAGTGTAGATCAGGGCGGAGCTCCAGGCCAGGGAGATGCAGGAGTTCAAGCTTATACCTATCGGCTATGTATGACGAATGTTACAGAGAATAGTGTGCCTGTGACCAAGCCATCCGATTATGATGAAATAAATTATGAGATTGTGTTTCGTGCAATTGAAGCAGGAATAAAAAAAAATCAATTTTTGAAAATATCCCCTTTACATAATGGTAAAGTCGATATTAATAGCGGCATCATATCGACAGATTTTGTAGGCATGAGTTGGACCTATGCCCATGTAGATTACACATCACGCCAGCAAATCGCACAACAACATCAGAGTTGGATAGAAGGATTAATTTGGACATTACAAAATCACCCTCGTGTCCCGTCTGAGGTAAAAGATTATTATACTCCTTGGGGACTTGCTAAAGATGAATTTACAGATAACAATAACTGGCCACCTCTACTTTATGTGCGTGAGGCTAGAAGAATGATTTCTTCCGTTGTAATGACAGAACATATGGCTATGGGTAATACCCCAGTTTCCGATGGAATAGGAGTAGCAACGTATCAACTAGATTCACATCCAGTAAAATATTTTATTGCGCCTGATGGATATTTGATGATTGAAGGAACATTTTTTAAGCAGCTTCCACAGCCATTTCCCATCAGTTATGCCTCTATCACTCCTAATATTAATGAGTGCACAAATTTACTTGCGCCGGTCTGTCTTTCAGCATCACACGTAGCATATGGATCAATTCGTATGGAACCTGTCTTCATGATTTTAGGACAGTCTGCAGCTGTAGCAGCATCACTAGCCATTGATCTTGGAGTAGAAGTGCAAAATGTGCCTTATACACAACTACAGACACAGCTTCTTAATGAAGGCCAAATATTAAACTAAAATTTTAATTTTATGATAACTCGAGAAAAAGACGGAATTAAATGGCTAGAATTTGACCTGTTTCAGGAGCATCCTCGACTCGCTCATGCACTCTTTTTGCGGCATGGAGGAGCCAGTCCAGAACCCTATACAAGCTTAAATTTTAGCTCTTTTCATGGAGATTCATCACAAAATATCCACGCTAACATCAACCGCGTTCAAAAAATATTCAACTTTCAAGAAATCGCCTACTCATGCCTTAAACATGGTAAAACCGTTTTAAAAGTCGATCATCCTAAAAACGTGATTCAAAAAGAGGCCGATGGCTTAACGACACAGAAACCACATATAGCTTTAATGAGCACCTATGCCGATTGCCAATGCGCACTATTTTATGACCCCATCCAGCAGGTGGTAGCAAATATACACGCAGGATGGAGAGGATGTGTTGTAAATATCTATGCCGAGACAGTGCGCCATTTAGTCGCTACCTATGGGTCTAATCCCGATAATCTGTTAGTTGGAGTAGGACCAAGCCTAGGGCCCACCCGCGCAGAATTCATCAACTACGCAACAGAGCTGCCCACAGAATTCCTCCCTTACAGAATTAATCCCACTCACTTTGATTTTTGGGCCATAGCAAAAGATCAATTACAAGAAGCAGGAGTTTTGCCCCATCATATTGAAATTGCCCAGATCTGCACTTACGATAATCCCAAAGACTACTATTCTTACCGCCGAGACAAACTCACCGGCCGCCATGCCGGTATTATTTTTCTCCAGTAAATATACAATGAGGGTTAAATATGTTACCCAGTTTTGCTAAAATATGTACTTATATTTTTTATGATGACGAGCTTGATCAGATAGATACTAATAAACTTTCTAATAGTTCAAAGATATTATTTGCATTGTTAAATCCTGAACGACTTTTACAATATGGTGCAATTAATAAGAATCTAAACTCCTTAGAAAAATTCGAAAATAATAAATATTTACCACTTACTAAACCTGTATTTGTGCATATGACCAATGATGCTTATAGCATATTAAACATGAACGAATTGAATACACCATATTTTTCAGCTAGTTTATTTGACCCTTCACCCAATAAAACAGGACTATATTCAGCTTTTCCAAGTGATTGCAATGTCCCTCGATTAGGAATAATTTTAAGCATTTATCCTATTTCAATAATAGCAGCTCATCATTTTGATTTTTATTCTCCCGCTGAGAGCCTTCCGCCAAAATTCGCAAAAATTTTTCTAAATAGATTTCTACAAAATAGAGTGATTTATGCTTATATTAGCCGAATTTTTCACCAATCAAAATATTACAATGAAATGAAAGAAGAACGCAAAAGTTTGAATGTATTCAAGTACAGGTCCAATACTTGCATACGACGATTAGAGCAAATGATTAATTGTTATCAAAAAGCTCAATTAACTGAAGAAGAAGAAAAGAGTGAATTTAAAAAAATATTTGGTCGTGATGGGTTTAGAATAGTCAAAGAATTAAAAAATATAAATGTTAGAGTGAGATGTGATATATTAGAGGGAAAAATGGATTCTCCCGATAGGCTAACTCAACAAACAAAAATTCCAAGCCGTTGCAATGAAGTTTTTGCTTTTACACATAAATCAGTGAATTCGCAACAGCATACCTATAGTATTAAAGGCATTTTGATTACACCTCCTACGAATGTCGATGCTTTTGAGTATTGGAGAAACTACCCAAATAAAGAAGCAATAGAAAACTTAGTTAAACAAAGATGCTTATCAATTTATTATTCACCTAGAGAGCCCTTTTTAACTTCCGAGACCCAGAATCCAATTTTGCAAAAACTTATGAAATTGAACACTTAACCGATTAAAATTTTTGATTTTTAATCGGTTTGTCGATTAATTTTGGTTTATGCTCCAGAAAATTTTTATATTTTTGATTGCTTCAATTTCATTTGGATTTAAACCACTAGAACGTATTGATTCGCCCGATGAGTGGTTTGAGGTCTACAAACCGACAAATGGTGTTTATGCAATTTATGAACCGTACGATTCTGAAGAAGTAATCTCTTTTTTGATTCTTGGCAATTCATGTGCTCTTCTTTTTGATACAGGAATGGGAATTGGAGATATTAAAAAGGTAGTTGAATCAATAACTTCTTTACCCATCTTCGTAGTGAACTCCCATAATCATTATGATCATGTAGGCGGTAATTGGCAATTTGACCAGGTCCTAAAATTGAATAATGAAGAAACGATTGAACTTGGGGGACGCATTCTTGAAATTATGGCTACACCAGGCCACACGCCCGATTCGATCTGTCTTCTTGATCGAGAGAATGGCCTATTATTTACTGGAGATACTTATTATCCTGCTACAATATGGCTTCATTGTCCTGAAACAGATTTAGAAGCTTATGTGCATTCAATCGAACAACTCACAAGACTTGTTCCAAAACTTAAGTTGCTTTTAACATCACATAATAGACCTATAGCAGAACCTTCAGATCTACTAGGACTTCTAGTTGCCATTCGTAAGGTACAGGCAAAGGAGGTATCTCCAGCTCCATTTCAAGGGAAATTGAAATACTTTGTTGATGGGTTTTCCTTCTTAATTTCCAATAATGGATTTTAATATTTGTTTGAGATTCGTGCCATTTTTATATTGAACGAGCGAAGCGAGTTCCCTGGAGTGCGGGGCTCTGCCCCGCCTTAATTTGTTTATCTTAAGCGATTCAATACTTATGCTTGTTATAAAGGCGGTGCAGAGCCCCGCACTCCAGGGAACTCGCTTCGCTCGTTCAATATTTATCGACAAATCGATTAAAATTGTTGATTTTTAATCGGTTTGTCGATTAATATGAAGTTATGGACTCTCGTGGTAATTTAAAAAAAGCTGTATTGGACTGGACAAATTGGTTTAGGAATTTTTCTAAAGAATATATTCCTAGAAAAAATGTTCCTTCATTCAAGCTTAATCTCTGCTTAGCTTTAATAGGGGTTAGGCGTTCCGGTAAAACTTCGACTGCCGTACAAATCGCCGTTGAATCGGAGAAAGTTGATTCAACCTTCTATTTCAATTTTGAAGATCCTGTATTTTTTGCTGGAGCAACTGTTGAATCCATAGATTTACTAATCACATTATTTGAAGAACTCACATCGAAAAAGCCAAGCTTAGTCATTTTAGATGAGGTACAGAATGTTTTAGGATGGGAAAAATGGGTAAGAAAAGCCATTGATATAGGTAGTTACCAAGTCATAGTGACTGGATCATCTTCACAATTACTCAGTTCAGAAATTGCTACAGCAATTAGTGGTAGAGTAATTTCTCATACAATTTGGCCTCTATCATTTTCTGAATACTTATCCTTTACAAATTACCATCCAAAGTCTGAGGCTCAGTGGAATGTCTCTTTGGAATCATATTTACGTTGGGGAGGATTTCCTAAGGCAGTCCTCACTCAAGAAGAAGCTGATCGTACAATGCTTCTAAAACAGTATTTAAGTGATATTGTGCTTAGAGATGTAATGGCGAGGCATTCAATCAAAAATCAGCATGCTTTAAACCAAGTAGTTTCCTACTATTTAGCAGGTCTTAGTTGTCTGCATTCCTATAGCGCGCTCAGAAAGGCTTTTGGCATTTCAATAGAGTTAGCATCTTCTTTGACTCAATATCTATCTCAGGCATTTTTAGTCTTTGAAATGATGCGTTATCATGCGAATCTAAAAGTGCAGAGTCGTGATTCAAAAAAAATATATGCAGTCGATTCAGGTTTACGAACCATTTCACTAGTTTCCGAAAGAAAGGATTGGGGAAGGCTGGCGGAAAATGCCGTCTATATTGAGCTACGAAGGAGAAATCAAGAAGTTTTTTACTTTAAGGATATGCAAGAAGTCGATTTTGTTGTAACTGAGTTAGGTAAACCTGTAGAGGCTATTCAGGTAGCCTTTTCAGATTTGAAGGACAAAAAAACTAAAGAAAGAGAAGTGAATGCTCTAATAGAAGCTCTTAAAAATTTAGGGCTAAAGAAGGGCCTAATTTTAACTTCCACCTATTCTCATAGAGAACTCATTTATGGTTTTCAAATAGAGTACATCCCTCTTCATGAATGGCTTAATGTTTAATATTTGTTTGAGATTTGGCGCCATTTTTGAGCGACTTGAGCTGCGACAGGGGCGGTATCTTTACCGTATCCGCCATACCGAAGATAGACAATGACCACTAATTCTGGCTTGCCAAAGCGGTCTTTAAACATAAATGACTCTTCTTGTGGATTGGTGAGAATTCCGCCAAACCAGAGATGGTTAAAGTTTCTATTTTGTGGTGGAACTTCTAAATCGAGTAGCTCGACCGATTCCGCAGTGCTGGTTTTTCCTATCAGTGTGTCTCCTAGTGTCTCATAGGCAAATATGGCTTCAGGATATTTGCGATAGAGCTTCCTAAGGGCTTTAATGCTTGCTTTTTGGGATCTTAATGCGACTTGTCGCATTCCTTCAAAAAGGATTTCACGCACTTTCTGGGGCATAAATGCTTCATGTCTCACAATAGTGGGCTGTTCTTCTATCAGTGAGGGCGTACTGATACGCAAGGGTAATTTGCCGGCTAAAATCTTGACTATTTTGGGCTGGAGGACTTTTCCTCCGTTTGCAATGGCGGAGAGCATGACAGCTGCTTGTAGGGGTGTCACAACAAGGGTATGCTGGCCGATGGCCATGGCATAAAGTCCTGTGCGATTGGTACTGAGGTCACTAGGAATGTGCCCTCCAATCTCGCCTGGGAGTTCTATTCCTGTGGGACTTCCATAGGAAAATAGTCTTGCTGTCTCTGCTAACTCTTCCGGTGAGTCCAGAATGTCTCCGGCTAATAGTGAGAAGTAGATATTGCTAGAATGGACTATGGCTTGAAGGACGTCGATATAGCCAATATTGCGGGATAGGCTTTTGGGTAAACGTCCGCCTTTATAGAGCTGTGGAATGGGTTGTCCTGCATCTGAATATCCAACAATAGTATGAGAGCCTCTTTTTTCCCAAGCGTCATGCACATAAAGGGGATTTAAATCACCCGTAGGATGCTTTTGATAAGTCTGTATCAATCCTGCATAAGCTGTGACTAGCTTAAAGATGGATCCTTGAGTCGTCGCTTGTCTATAAGCGTGTGAACGTCCATAGCCAAATCCATATTTGGGGTAAAATCCCATGGCTAAATGTTTTTCTAACTGCTTACCATTATCGCGTCTAAGCTGTCGGTAGCTTCCTAAGAGTGGACGGGAGAGGTCATTAAAGCTGCGTAAAGTAGCTAAATAGCTATAGGCGAGGTGTGAAGGGAGTTGTTGAATGGGAAACTGTAAGGTCTGAAAGTGGGGATAGGAGGGATCATCATCCGTTAGATTCTCTCTGAGATTGCGAAAGTATTCTAAATGATGCTTTGTAATGGGGGTCTCTTCTACAGCACCCCACTCGCCAATTAAGAGGGCGGCAATGAGATCTTGCGAATTTTCGCGCCAAAACTCTTCGAACTGTCTGCGCTCCTCATTGTCAAGGAGATCGATGTAGGGTCTAGGATAGCGTTTTTTGGCTTTTTCTTCGGCGCGTTTCAGTTTTAAAAATTCTTTTTCATGTTCTTTTCGCCAATCTATAAAGGTATTTTTATGAAAAATCTCTTTACATTTTTCTTTCAACTGCCCTTTAAGCTGTGCCATGGCGCAACAATGCTCACGGTGATTAAACAACGTAAAATGTCCACACGCTTCTAACAGCTCATCATCAAAAGCCTCATCCCATACTGCCAATCGACACAGGTCGCTAACGAGTGTCTTATCGTACTCTGTCTCCAAGGCTCGGACATATCTCTCCGACTCGTTTTGCTGGACGTTGATGGCATCGTTTAATGTCGAAATGAGTTCAATCGACTGTCTTAAGGGTCCTTCTAAAGGCAATACAAAGTCTAAATAGGCATCCCAATTCAGCAACAATTCTTGCTCATGGATTCCACCGGTTAATGGATCATAAATCTCTCTCTCGAGTGGTCGGCGCTGCTCCCAAATATCTGCCAGATAGTCCTCGGTTTCAAACCAGCGCGTCACATTTTTGCGGCTTTTGCCCTGGGTCACAAAGTCATTAGGGTCATAACGGGGATGGCTGGCTAAAGCTAGGATCTCTCCTGTAGAGGGATCCATAGCCACGATAGCTCCACCTTTAATCCAAGGCTGTTTAGGCGATATTGTCGACCTATCCAAACTACCCATCGTGGTGAGGCGGGCTTGTCGTATCTGCTCATTTGCTATTAAAAGCTCCTCTGCAAATGTCTGTAGTTCGGCTGAAATGGATAATAAGATCCTCTGACCTGAAAGTGGTTCTCGCGAACCTGGAAGCTCTCGAGTAAAGTTTCCACGCGCATCGGTCGTATATTCTCGAGTACCCTGAAATCCTCTCAGTGTCTGTTCATATCTGCCTTCAATACCCATTTTTCCCACACTGTCGTGGATGGTGTAGGCCTTTTCTTGTAGGTTGAGGAGTCGTTGATAAGCCTCCTCTGGCATGCTAAAATCTTCGGGAAGCGGGGGATCTTCGCCCTGTTCTCGTAAGAGTACATACTCTTCTAAAGCACGCATTTCAGTTAATACAGACTCATATTCTGTGCGGTTAATCGCACCCATATATCCAATGATATCAGCAGCGATACGACCCTGGGGATAGTGACGCCGGGGTAATCGCGTCGCAGAGAGGCCTATCCACTCCTTTTCTAGGAACTTCAGCCTGTAGTATTCTTTCTCGGTAAGATTATCTTTAATTAAAAAAGGAACTTGATGATAGAGCGCTGCCTTGGAATGGATTAAATCCTCAAGCCTGTCCGGGTCAAGATTTAATTCTCGACCTAAGGTTTCAGCTAAGTTGCGGATATAAATCCGACGCTTAGACCTGACCTGCGGAATTTGCAAAATCTGGCTATAAATAACAGAGGCTTGATAATGAACTTTATTGGTTGCTAAGGGTAGATTAAATCTATCGCGGATCGTTCCACGCTTTGCAGCTTCCAGCACTACTCTACGCTGCGGCCGGCGCGCCTCTTCCAACTTTTCCTCATGCTCCAGAACCGAAAGATCCCACGCACGCAATGCGATCAACAGCAATACTGCAAAAATAACACCTAAGACAACTTGAGTTTTTCGTGAAAGTGATGCCTGCGACTGCCGGCTCATATTTAAGTTACTGCGGGGCCAAAGATCACCGCTGCAGGGACATGGATTTTATTTAGCTGCCTCATAAAGAAACGGTGTGGCTTATGCTTTTCACCCTTCTCGATCATGACTGGAACTATCGGATATTTTGTCTCTTCCAGAATAGCATTAAAGGTCTCAGAACGGCGCAACTTTTCAATCTCTTCTTCGATATTGGGATTAGTCACAAAAATGCAGACTGAAAAACCCTTTTTCAAGGTATTACGCATCACCACATGACACATCTGGTTATGCTCTAATGGCTCAATGGAAGGTATTTGTACAATACGGAGAAGGTGATATAGCCTCTTTAACCAGGGTGTATGATCTAGCTCATTTTCAATAAAGAAGCGCATACGTCTTCTTTGTCCACCTAGCATCAGCAATGTATCATTCCATGCAGTATGCGAACAGACATAGATCACCGGAGAATCCGGCAGATGCTCTACTCCTTGGTATGTCGTCCGAAAGTGGAGGCGCGCTAACACCATCGCCAGAAATCGACTGATATAGTCAAAAAATTGATAGGTCAACAATAAATTAAATATAAGCATGATCGTACCGATCATCACAAAGCCCTTATCGGCCTTCCAGCCAAATACTTCAGCATTTAAGTAAATAAGCGCCGAGGCAATTAAAACCCCTACAAAGCTCAAAAAGTTAGCCGCAGCAATAATCTTTCCTCGGTCATGGTTCGGTGCAGAGGCCTGAATATAAGAATCCATAGGAACCTGATACATTCCGCCAAACATACCCACGATAACGACAAGAGGGAGAACAGCATAAAAATTGGTCGAGAAATAATCGAGCATATAACAGCTGATAGTCACCCCTATAGCTGCAATAGGCGCTATTCCTAATTCTACTGTGGCTCCAGATAGTTTTGCAGACACCATGGCACCGATTCCAATACCTACGGCCGTTAAAAGAAACAAATATCCACCCTGAACGCTTGTCATCCCCAAGGACTCTTCAGCAAAAGGAATAATATTTAGCTGAACAAAGGCTCCTAAAAATAGGAAAAAGGCCGATCCCAGTATAGCCATTAACAACGACGGATGCTGTTTCGCAATGCAAAGAGAAGAGTATATTTCACGCAAAACATGCCCATTCAACGGCGTATCTGCACCGGATGGGGGAGTATATTCAATGCAAAAACTGGTGATTAGTCCAATAATGCTAATCATAATGCAAAAACAGGCCGCTACAATATAGTCTCCATTAGTAATGTCCGTAATGAATGAGGCCAAAAACGTTCCTAGGATAATCGCAAAAAAGGTAAACGAAGTCATCAAACCATTCGCCTTCGTAATTCTCTCAAAAGGCACTAGCTCTGGAACGATACCATACTTTGAAGGACCAAAAATGGCGCTTTGAGTCGCTAAAAGAAAGAGCACAGCATACGCTCCATACGAGCTCTCATAGAGAAATGCCACCAGGCCTAATGCCATAGTCACTAACTCAAGGACCTTTGTCAAAACAATGATATTGCTCTTGCTAAAACGGTCAGCAAGCACCCCTGAACCGGCAGAAAACATCAAAAAAGGAAGAACGAAGAGGGCACCTGTTACGGATAAGACCACATGGGTGCTGCTCTCTCCCTTAATGCTAATAAGAAAGTAGACGACGAGTAGCTTATAGATATTGTCATTCAAAGCACCCAAGAACTGGGTGAAATTCAGAAATGTAAATGATGACCATTGTCTTAATAAATCTAAACGCATAAGGTCCATTCTAGTTTTGCTAGCGGAATCCCTAGTATGACAATTAGATCAATATCTCACAAGTTTTTTTTCTAGTAAATGTTTAATAGATACTATAAAAGAAAGTTATTTGCCTTTTAATTTAGCTTCAAAATGATCTTGTTTTTCTGCTTCAATTTTAATTATTTGATTTTGTATCTCTTTTTTAGCTATGGGATCCTGCTCTGCTTTTACAGCGGAATTTAATATGTCAATGGCAGCTTGAAACTTTTCCTGCGTTTGAAGATGAACTACAGGAATTGCATTTTTATTAGCCATGCCTCTAGCATTTAACAAATGAGTAGCAGCTTGAGAGTCTTTTATATCTTCGAGAGGTATACGTACTAAGGGACCTTTTTGTTCCTGTTTACTAGCCCTCATTTCTTTACCAGCTGCTATGGCTTCCTTTCCAATTCGTTGAAACATATTCCCTATCTGTCTACCTGAGTCCTCCTTATTTTCTTCATTCAATTTAGTTTTTCCACCTAAGCAAGCTCCTAACGCATAAGATAAATGGCCTAGGGTACTAACGCTAGCACCCTTCAAAAATTCTAATCCTCTTGCTGCAAATTCTCTGCCACGACCTACAGCTACTTGAAAGTCATTTTTATCTGCATGATTAATATTTGACTGATTACTTAATCTATCCGAAGCGCTTAAATCTTTTTTTTCAGTCGCCCCTACTTCATATTGTGATCCTACTTTACTTTGACCTTGAACATTGAGATAACTCATAGAATCCCCCCCTAGCTATTAAGTGCATTCTTTACAATGGCAAGAACATCCTTCCAAGGACCCGGTTCTGCGTCTTTCAGGATGGATTCAACAGTGGCGATCTCTTCTTTAGCTTTATCCTTGTCACCCATTTTTAGGTAGCTTTCAGCAGCATAGATGCAGGGAGATGGGTCCGTTGGGTTGAGCGTTTTAGCAATATCAAACATTACGATAGCGTCTTGGTGTGTCTCTAATGCTTGCATGCATACGCCTAAAGCTAGCCAAAATGCAGGAGAATCGGGAGCTAATGTCACTAGGAATACTAGAACATCCAGGGCATTTTCGTACTGCTTATCGGCGACAAACTTGTGAGCTAGCTGATAAATGAGGACTAAACTTGAATCTGAAATCCCAAAGATCTGCTGGAGAAGCACAGGTTTATCCGATTCCTCGTCATGGGGAGCTTCGGCGTAGTCTTCAAAATGTTTACCGCTATTATCAAGTTCGTTTTTGACTTTTTCGTACTCTTCCGGAGATATCACATTGGGGAGCTGTTCGCGAATCCACTGTTCTGCCTTAGTCAAACGATTACGTAAGTCGTTCATTTTCAAATATTCAACCATCTGTTTTCGATGTTCTTGCTTGATGACACTGGCTGACTTTAATGGAGTTGCAAAGGTTTGATAGAAAGCATCTTCCTCTAGGAATTGATCAACTTCAGACTCTACTAATTCATTATATAAGATATCTAATTGAGAACTCATATAATCACCTATTATTAAATACCACTAAATTTATTATATTATTATTTATATTTAAATGTTACTCCTTAGGAATTCTATTTATTTCAAAACTTAATGCTATTTGCAATAAATCCTCTCTCATTCTCTGCAGTCTTGCTTTTGAATATGTATCATCTTTACTTATGTTTTTTTCGATATTATTAAGTGTATCCGTCATAGATTTAATAGCTTCCTTTCCTCGCTTGTAAGTAGTGTTTATATC
>Ga0207072_1007_pt3 | contig 30100 bp, 21 predicted proteins | sample Alteio_BWMinHeat_68_FD_153570 | JGI IMG/M metagenome (GOLD analysis project Ga0207072, IMG submission 153570) | Enriched cells from forest soil in Barre Woods Harvard Forest LTER site, Petersham, Massachusetts, United States -... | ecosystem: Environmental > Terrestrial > Soil > Temperate forest >... | reverse complement strand
AGAAGGCGGTTCATGATAATTCCTCGAAAGATGTAAATGTTATTTTTACCTATACATTAAAAAAAATTTAATAGTTCAATCAAGAGTTGTTATTTTAGAATAAAAATGTAACAATCGTGCCCGTGCACCGGTCCGAATATAAGGTTACGTCTTATGCCAAAATTCCTTTTCCTCCTAATAGCAGGTATTTGTTTAGTTAGCTGTCAGCAGTCTAGCTGTCCTAGTGCGTTTATGAAGCCTGATCATCCTGCAGGGCTGCTGCGTGTGAGTAGTGAGAGTGATCCTGAAACTGTGGATCCTCGAAAAGCTCGCAACATTAATACGATGACTCTATTGCGTATGCTGTATGAAGGGTTAGTGCGCGCAGAGCCGGATGGATCGATAAAGCCTGCTATTGCGAGTAGTATTGACATATCGGCGGATCAGACTGTCTATACATTTAAGCTTCGAGAAGCTTTTTGGAGTAATGGGGAGCCCGTTGTGGCTGACGATTTTGTCTATGCATGGAAGACTATTTTATCGTATGGTTTTGCGGCCCCTAATGCTTATCAACTTTATCCTTTAAAGGGCGCTCAGACAGCTAAGGAGGGAACAGGATTTGCTGATGCGATTGGAGTTTTTGCTTCGAATGCAAAGACGTTAGTCATTGAGCTAGAAAAACCTATGCCTGAATTTTTGCAGTTGCTCTCTACGCCTATTTATTTTCCTGTGAATAGCCAATGGGCTAGGGATATTGATGATGAAACGAAGTTTTTGAATCCATTAGAGGTGCCTTACAATGGGCCATTTGTGCTTAAGAACTGGAACCATCAAGAGGAGTTGACTGCAGTAAAAAACAGCCATTATTGGGATGCAGAGAATGTTAAGCTGCAGACAGTGCAGTGGATTATGGCTGATAATAATACCGCTATGCAGCTCTTTAGCAAGGATGAGCTTGATTGGACTGGCTCTCCCCTCTCTACAATTCCTTTGGACGTTCTATCTGCTTTGAGTAAGGGATGTTTTGAGACTGTACCTGCAGATGGGGTCTTTTTTTTACGCGTTAATACTCAGAATGCGCCTTTTGACAATGTGAAGGTGCGTCAAGCATTTAGTTTGGCAGTCGATCGCCAGTCCATTGTCGACTATATTACACAAGCGAATCAGCCTCCTACAGCGCATTTGGTTCCTCGATCCTATGGGTTGAATGATTCAAATAATGATTTGAATTATGACCCTAAAAGAGCTGTACAGATGTATCAGGATGGAATGGCAGAGTTGGAATTGACTAAACAGGGCCTTCCGCCCATCACTTTGTGCTATTCTTATAATGACCGTGACCATAAGATTGCTCAGGCATTGCAGCGACAGTGGAAAACGGTGTTGGGAGTGGATGTAACGCTTCCTAATTGTGAAATGAAAATGACTTTGGATAATATCCGCAAAGGTAACTATATGTTAGCTCGAGGAGCTTGGTTTGCAGATATCCATGATCCGATGAATTATTTAGAGGTATTTAAGCTGAAAAATAATGGGACTAATAACACGGGCTGGGAAAACCCGAAATATGTGTCACTTTTAAATCAGGCTTCAGAAGCTAAAGATACCGATTCTCGTAAAAAACTGTTGTCACAAGCAGAGGAGCTTCTTTTAGAGGAGGCACCTATTATTCCCCTCTTTGAAGGTACCTTTAGTTACATGAAAAAGCCACGAGTGCGCGACGTGTTCTTATCCTCTTTAGGCTATCTCGATTTTAAGTATGCCTGGATAGCACAGTATGTTGAGGTTAGAAAGTGATAGGCTGGTTATGCAGACGTTTGATGATCATGCTTATGGCATTTGTCGGCGTCTTTTTTTTAACATTCTTCTTGATACATTTTCTGCCTGGAGATGCGTTCTTAAATGAGCAGTCACTTCCGGAAGCTAGCTATAATGAGCTGAGACACCATTGGCAACTGGATGAGCCTTTGAGTGTGCAGTTATCACATTATTTAGGCTTAATTGTGCAAGGAGATTTTGGCCGGTCGATGGTCTATCCAGACTGGACAATTAGTGAAATTATTTTGAATTCACTGCCTATTTCTGCTTTTTTGGGATTTTGCGCACTTTGCGTGGCTGTTTTGTTGGGGATTGGGACAGCGCTTTTAGCAACGTTATGGAGGCATGATCTCTATTTGGTGATTACGACATGCATTGTCTCGATGCCTGTATTTCTGGTAGGAGCGCTCTTCCAATATCTGTTTGCGATAGAGTGGGAGTGGTTTCCAGTCGCCCGTTGGGGGTCATGGCAGCAGATGGTGTTGCCTGTGATGACGTTAGCGATTGCTCCTGGAGCATTTATGGGACGCTTGCTTTATGTCAGGCTGCGAGCTGAGTTGAAGGAGCCTTATGCCCGTTTTGTAGAGTCTAAAGGCCTTTCAGATTATGCGATTTTGTTTAGACATGCCTTTAGAAATGCTTGTTCACCAGTGATTGCTTATTTGGGACCATTGACAGCACAGATTGCAACAGGCAGTTTTGTGGTGGAAAAAATATTTGCAATTCCAGGATTAGGACAGTGGTTTGTTTTGAGTGTGATGAGCCGCGACTATCCTTTGATCATTGCAATTGCGCTTCTATACTCCTTAATACTAATGACTTGCGTATTACTTAGCGATCTGGCTGCCCTCTGGATCAATCCACGTTACCGCCATGCTCTTTTCAGAGGGGTTCCCACATGAAAGCAGTTGTTGGATTAATTTTGCTGGCTATCTGCTTCTTTTTGGTCTGTTTTGGAAATCTCATTTCTCCTTATAGCTACGACGCTATCGACTTGATGGCTCGCAATGAACCACCCTCCTGGCAGCATCTTTTTGGAACTGATGATCTCGGCCGAGACCTTTTTACTCGCGTTGCACAAGGACTACGACTTTCTCTATTTATCGGCTGCGTAGCGGCTGCTATTGACTGCCTGATAGGGGTGGTTTGGGGGGCATCTGCCGCTTTATTAGGAAATCGCATTGATACACTGATGATGAGCTGTATTGATATTTTAGCAGCTATCCCCTATTCCATCCTGACGATTGTTTTGCTTGTTGTAATGGATCCAGGTATTATTTCGGTAATCGCCGCTCTAGTAGTATCAGGGTGGATTACGATGGCCAGACTGATGCGATCGCATGTTCTTACACTCGTTTCAAAAGAATATGTTATCTCTGCCCGCTTGGTAGGGGCAGGTTTTTTTCGCGTTCTTTTTCGACATGTCTTGCCCAATAGCGTAGAAATCATTACTACTACCCTTTTGTTAACTATTCCACAGGCTATCTTTCTCGAGTCTTTTTTAAGTTTTTTAGGTTTAGGCGTTCCTCCCCCCTTTGCGAGCTTAGGTAGAATGGTACAAGAATCCTTGTCGGCACTCCCCTATTTTCCTTGGAGATTGCTTATTCCTGCAGCGTGGATTAGCATTGCAATGCTCGCTTTTAATTTGATTGGCGAGCAGTGGTATGAAAAGTTGGAGTGTCGTAATGATTCCCTTACTTGAATTGGAGTCTCTTTCTCTCTCCTTGGGGAGCAAAATATTATTGAATCGGCTCACCTTTTCCCTTTTTCCCCGCCAGCGCTGTGCGATTGTAGGAGCTAGTGGCAGCGGTAAATCATTAACTTTGGCGACTATTGGCCGTTTACTTCCTCGCGATTTTCCATGGAAGCCTGAAGGGTCAATTCGATGGAATGGAGAAGAGCTGCTTAACATGCCTAAGGAGCGGTTTCGAAAAATCCGACAGGGCGGAATTGCTACAGTACTTCAGGAGTCAATGAGCTGCCTAAACCCGTCGATGAAGATAGGTAAGCAGATTGCAGAGGTAGCTCAGAAGATATGCCCTACGGAATGGCTAGAGGCGGTAGGTTTGCCTAGAAATCTGCAATATTGCTTTCCCCATGAACTCAGCGGGGGGATGAAGCAGCGCGTAGTGTTAGCGATTGCATTGGCCTCTAAACCTCGCCTGCTTCTGGCTGACGAGATTACTAGCGCTTTAGATACACACTCTCAAGAGCAGATCATTGATCTTATTGACCGTGTTTGTTCAGATCATAATATTGCTCTGTTGTTAGTGACGCATGATTTTTCTGTGGCACGTGCTCTTTGTGCGGATACTCTGGTGATGTATCAAGGAGCAATTGTCGAGCAGGCCGCAACCTCTAAGATTTTGGATTTACCCCAACATTTCCATTCCAGACAACTTGTCGAAGCAATCTTTTTGTAGGGTGTTTTTTATGTACAGCTTATTTAACGCGAAGACCGCGAAGAAAGCGAAGAATTAAACGCAAAGGCGCAAAGCCGCAAAGAAGTTAATTTTCTTCTTTGCGGCTTTGCGCCTTTGCGTTTAAATCTTCGCGTTTTCGAGGCGATTTCTGGCATTGACCAAATAGGAATGGCCACTCTCATCATAGAGCTTAACTAAAAACTCGCGTAGATTCATTTTTACTTGGCTTGAGAGCTTTTTTTCATCTTTCAGAACTTTTAGTAGTTTTTCATCAGAAAACATATTTAGATAGCAATTGTATAAGAAAGCATGTTCGGGGCATTTGGGAAAAATTTTATGTAGATATTGAGTAAAAGTTCTTTCAATAGCGATTACAATAACGAAAAGATCTGCAATTTCCGAGGGTTGTGGAGTAAATATTGCACATAAAATTGCATTAGCTGAATAGGTTGAAGGATAATTTTTAATTAGGGCTTCCGTTAAGCTTATCACGCATAGTGCTTCTGAAACCTGGCCTTTATCAGAGATATTTTTTGAAATGTAGTGAATGAGTAGAAAGATGATGCCTACTTGGGGATAGTTTTGAAGTGCTTTTTGAGCTAGTTCGTAGGATTGGATTTCTTTAGGATCAGGAATCTTAGCAGCAGGTTGAGTTTTGTGTGCTGATTTGGGGATGCAGTTAAGTACTTTAAAGAGACAATCGAGAAGATTTGGAATGCTGAAGGTTTTAAAAAATGCCTTTGCAAGAGCCCGAGCAAAGCAGTCAGCAAAGAGTTTAGTTGTTTCTACATTTTCGAAAATGGCCGAAATATGATCTTGAATAACTGTGAGGCCAGAGTTTGGATCTAAATTTTCAAATTTATTTTTACATAAATCGTCAAAGATTTGGTACCAATAATTATTCAAAACGTCTGGTTTAATCATCTGATATTTTTCGATTAATTTCATCGATTTAAAAATTTTGGAAAATACTATCTCTGGAAGATTAATTAATTTACTTAACAAATTTTCAAGAATATCTTTTTCTAACTTGTCTGATTTTTTTAGGGCTTCAAGAAGGCAGTCATAAGCTATTAATTTAATTTTAGTCGACTCTGATAGAATGCAAGCTTTTCCAATTAAAAGAGTTGATGGTGCGTCACATGTCATAGAGAGCTTGATCATTTTTTCATATGATAGCAGTAGATTTTCCGGCAGCCCCAAAGGAATCATAGCAATAGTTTTAGTGAGAAACTCTAGTGAATAGTTCTCTTTCAATTCAGCGAGGAACGCAGAAAACATGCTGTTTAATTTTTCTGGTAGGGGGACTATCTGTGGTATTTTTTGCAGTAAAGCATGTAGTTCGACAACTTGGAGATAGTATTTTTGGTCAAAGAGCCGATTTTGAATATCGACTGCTAAAGTCAACCAAGCTATGGATTCTTCAGTGGCATGAAACTTAAAGTGATTGTTCATCACTTTAAAACATGCAGAAATTTCATGTGGAGCTTGAGCATCGATCAAATAGGAAACTAGATGAAAATTGATTTCGAAAACATGTCGCTTCTCTTCAATGCCTTGATGAGGATGTAAAAAGATTTTAACGTATTTGCAAATGAGAGAAGCATTTTCTTTTTTAGCTTTTTTTATTTTTTGAATAAGCCAAGGCTTTAACTTGGCTATGGACAATTTAGAGGTATCAAAAGAATTATACAGAATCAAACATCTCCAAACAAAATTACCTAAAATCGCGATATCCGTTTCCGATTCAGCTTTGTTTAAATAAAGCGCTGCACATTCTTTATAGAGCATGCAATGGATTATTTTGCTGCGTTCATTAGTATCATACGAGGATTGTGGCAACTTTCTTAATGCTTCAGTGGAGTAAATATAATGTTTTTGAATAATCTCTTGGGGTTTGTGAATAATCGCATCCATAATGGCATATTCATAAATAAGTGAGATGCAAGCTAAGAATTGGTTTGCCTTAAAAGCTTCATCTGCTCCCAAAAGCCAGCAGGTAGATAGATGTTTTGGAGAGAGTCTGAGAAGATAATAAATCCACAAAAGATCTAAAAAATTATTTTTGGAAAATTTCCAACGGCAGTAATTTTCAATACTATCGAAGATGGCTTCAAACGTTGGAGAAGAGATCGAAATACCACACTGACTTGTTTTGTATATTTGGGTAAGCGCATATTTGATAATTAGGAAGGCTTCTTCATTGAGTGGCTGAACTTCAAATAGTAATTTACTGCAAGCTAATTCAAATAATTTAGGTGTGTATTTGATATCTAATTCATAACCCGTTTTGATAAGCGTTAAATAGAATTGGCTTTGGTCTAAACTAGTCCAGGGTATTACATCAATGTTTTGGAAGAGGTTAATAGCAATCAAAATGGCTTTTTTGTAGAGTTTTAAATCGTAGATATATTTGCAAAATTCAAAAACTACTTGAGTATAATGTTGATAAAGTAGCTTTTTTGGTAATGTATCGGAGTTTTGGATGACCGCTTGTACGCGATTTAGGGCGACTATTAATACACTAAGATTTTTTTTCTCAAAGCTATTTTCTTTTCCTTTTATTTCATAATAACTACTCAAGGCACTATTGTATGCCTCTTCTTCAGATGTAAAGCTCTGAATATAGGCTTTTGGTACTAGCTCTTCGAATAAATCTGAAGTGGCACAATATCTCCATAGAGGTAAACTGGCAAAGGCAGACTTTAGATCTTCAATAATTAATTCATTCGACTCAATATATTTTTGAATTTTCTTTAGAATATTAGCATAAAGAATGCACCTTTCTTTGAAGCTGCTCATGGAAATAAACACACTTAGATTTATTTTTTCAGGTGCAAATTTTCCCGTTGCGTATTGTGTGTAGGAAAGGATTAGATTGTGAACTAACTTTTCCGTATTAGTTAGATTTTTTTTAATTACGGAATGAAAGAAGATCGAGATAGTGAGTAAATTGAGAATGATTTCGCAATAAACGTTCCAGAGCAGTTTTTTTGCATTAAGATCTATAGAATTGAACAAGCCAGCGTTAATAAGCGCTATTAAATGGTCCGAGAGGGAAGAGGGAAATTTATACTTCTGATCGATCGATCGTAATTTAACAACTGTTAGCAATTGAAAAAATCTTTTGTGCAGTTGCACAACCCTAAGTTGCTCGGAAGTTCCCCAGTAAAACTTTCCAAAAATACGTGAAGTAGTTGCTTTAGGATCGACTTTTAAAACTAAAGTTGTGTTAACTGATCGTTTGGGACCCTTAACATAGTCAATAGTAGTCATATTCGTATAAAAAAGTTGACCAAGCAACAGATATTCATAATTAGTAATTAATTTATTTTGTTTTTCAAAAGCTGCTAAAAGTTTATCAGCAAAGTCGAGTTGATCTACATCACCAAAAGGATAGCGGGTTTTGATCGCAGAGCATTCAAGAAAAATAATGGGTAATTGATAGAGAAGATGCGGATGACTAATGGAGAATCGATTAATAAGTCGATAGAAAATTAGTTCTTGAGCCTCTTTCTCAGGAGCATATTTGCATCGTTCAGTCGAAAAGACAAATAGTTCTATCTCTTGTAGAGTGAGCAGATCGTCCTTTAGAATCTCGCTTTTCTCTACTTCAAAAAACATTGTCTTTAGTTCAGGAGGGTTATCAATGGAGAATGTGACTGAATCAAGCGTCATTATATAAAAAAAGTAGTTAATGACAGCATTCTTAAATAGAGGTTGACGATGTACAGAGAGTTTAAGAAATTCCTGATTTATAAGTAATTTTTTAATGTAGTGGGTGAGTTCCTCAAAAATGATGCAATGTATTCCATAATCATCTGGCTGAAAATTAATAAGCTGAGACACATAAAATTGGATATAGTTGCAACGATCAGCATCATTAGTAAAAAGGGTTACGAAGTTGTATTCCGTGATATTTTGCAACAGCTTGGTATTTTTGTATTTGGATGCCAATGTGAGAACAACTTTGATCGCTTTCTCTACTATACCAACCTTTTCTTCGCCTAAATGATTTAGATGAGGATAAGCCTTTTGGAACGATCCTAAAACTGAATTGCAAGAACTAAGATCAGTATTAAACCTATCCAGTATAGCCTGAATTGTAGCTACCCAGGCTTTCTCTAACAATTGAGGATCGTCGAGAGTATCTTGAATATTCTCTAAACAAGTAATTTGAACAATGTAGTGAGAAAAACAGGGAAGCTGGCCCCAGTCTAGAAACCTCTGCACGATGCGCGTTGATAAAGTAGAATTACAAAATTGATTGGACTGACTTTTACTTCGATAAACTTGATAAACTGTATTCATGAATAATAAAACACAATCTCCCTTTTCTCGATCATACTCATAGCTTACGGGCAGATTAAGGAAATAGAGAACACAGTTTTGAAGGAAATTTCTATCATTAGAATAGATGGTGCAGAGACCTGCCAAAACGTCTTGATTTAAGAACCCGATCTCTTGATTAAGAGGTTTTGGCCACATTTTCCATTTTGAAACAAACTGCTGGATAATAAACTTATGGGGAAAAGATTTCGATTCTCCAATATCGTCGAGATACTGCGAAAAGTTTTTTAAGGCTGTTTGGTATAATTCACGTTCATTTTCTGGATTAAAATTACTTAAAATAAATAGATAAAAAGGGACTTGCGATTCAATAGATGATTTCAGCTGAGATAAGAGAGTAAATATTTCTTTAAATATTCTTTTATTAGGATTCGTTTGGCCAATAAGCAGTAGAAGATATTTTTCAACGATCTTTAGACGATCACTCAAAGGAATTTCTTCAGATTTAAAAACATTTAAAATTAAGGATGAGCATCCAATAAATTTTTTAAATAAAGAGGAATTTACCCGAGAGAGTGCTACTAGGGCGAGTGCTGTAGTAGAGAGACTTGGAACTAAATAAAATGATAACCAGCGCTTAAATACTCTTTCGATCAAATCTTTATTTTTGAGCGAAGATACCAAATTCCACAAAATTTTCCATCGTGATTCCGATGCATATTTTTGATAATTGTTCATTAATTCAAAGAGAGATGTTGCGCTTTCTACTGTCGCTTCTTTTGCAAAATATGCCATCAGACAAGGAATATTGCTCTCGTATATGCTAGGAAGTTCCTCTGATTTAATCAGAGGATGAGAGATTATTTCATAACTCAAAGGGAATTGCTGTTGCTGAGTAAAGTAGGATCCTAAAGATAGTGTAAGTCTTTGCCAAATGGGCTTTGTCTGTATGTTTAGGAATAGGGAGACTTTATTTAGTACCAGCCATCTCTTAGTGGCATCAGGATAGAGGTAAATAAACAAATTTTTATTAAAATAATAACTTAATAATTGAGATTGAGGTGTGAGTTGATCACTGTCTAAAGCTATCTCTAAACACTTTCGTTGAATTGACCACAGCCCAAAATAACTATTTTTCACAGCTACAGCAAACCAGAGCATTACACACTCCGTCCAGCAAACTAAACCCACTATTGATACTGAATTAGGGTTAGTTAGCCATTCAGCAGCTTCTTTCCACGAATCGTGTTTTAATTTGAGTAGTTGTGGACAAATATTTTTTAAAGTTTCTATCTCTGTAGATTTTAAAACGGCTTTAGAATGAAATATACCGTTCAGAAGTAGATGAGGAGGTAAATTCCTCTCTTGCTTTGCGATCTTTCTTATTTCAGTCGTGATAGTAAGATACTCAAGAGCAGCGGTATCATAAGTATTTAGAAATTGGATAAGACGACAGAAATACGCAAAAGTCAATGTATCCGAATAATTAACATGTATCTTCTGCATGATTTCCACTGCAAACCCGATAGATGCAGGCGTTCTTTCATAGGCTAAACTCTCGGCTAAACGCAAAAGAAAATAATGGGCTTTCGAGAAACTAATCAGTTTATTTTTAATCGTTGGATTTAAGCACAATGCAGCGATAGTAGTGGGTAAAATGCCCGGTTGATCTAACGCTACACTCCCATATTTGACGACTACTTCAAGAAATACTTCATGATGCAATGCCGGATGAAGAACAGCTTGTCGTAAAAATGGATAACAGGTTTGAGGATGTTCTAAAGCAGTATTGTTCATTTTTTCTAAAAGAGAATTCACACTTGTCACAGAACTTTCAGTTAGAGTTATATTTGCTTGAAGTAGCTTTACCGCTTCCTGAATTTGCCGTGTTAAACTAGCGTCGGGAAGTATTGGTTTAACTTCGTCTAACGGTTCAGCCTGCTCTGGATACTCATCTTCGGGATCTAAAAATGGACATAGCATATTTACGAGGGCTAAAACTTGATCGCGATACTGAAAATGACTATCCCAAGACTTAATTTTTGGAATACAAACATATATAAGAAATGCTTGAGATTCTTGAGATTTCCGATTGTTTTTAGCTGCAAGGCCTGCAGCCAATGCTGTGCCAAACAGTTGAAGTAAGTGGTCTTCAACAGCCATAAATTTTTTTATTCTTTCAAGAATTAGTTTTTCGTTACATTTTAAATGCTCCTTTTCCATATAGATGACAGGATAGTCCTCCTGTTCTTGCCTTTTATAATGCTCGCAAAAAAGCATGATAAGATACTCGGCCATTTTACTATTATGCATTGAAGGCTCTTTCAAATAATGAGTCTCTATGACTTCGCTCCATCTCTCCAGAGAGTAAGGAAGAAGAAAGTTTTGCCCTTGGACCGAACATTCAATATAAGGCTCGTCATCATGACGCGTTAAGTGACCTGCAGAAGAACCTCTTTGAGGCATTCCAAGCGCTAGTATTGCTCTAAGGAAAAAGACTGCTCCGATTAGATCTCGACGAATAGTAAAGAATGCTCCTAGGACACCCAAAGGATTGGAATAAAAATTATTATTATCGATAGATGGAAATAACTCTTTCCACACATTATCAAAAAATTCGCTACTTAGCTCCCCATTAGTAAGAGAGATCTCAAAAGTAAACAAAAGTACTGCTTTTGCAGGTTCAGCAAAGACTGCTAACTCATTTTTGTAGTGATTGCCAACAATATTTTTAGCAAGAGTGGCCACCTTATCAGGCCCTAGCTTAGAAGTAATAATGTAGTTAAGGAATTTATCTCGATAGGTCTTCATAGCTCCTTTGAAATTACAGACCGCTCCTTTCATTATTTTAAGGATTATGCCAAAGTATGCAGCATAAGTGGCATCTGCTTCATTTAAAGGAACTATGAAGCGATTTTTTTGAAAAATATAGACAGAGACCATATTACCTGAAGAACTTTCCAGTTTAGCAGAAAGAGTCTCCAAATCTTCAGAAATACTCTCAGGGATAGCTACAAGGTGAAGAGCACTATCCATGACAAGGCAGAAACGTTTATATCGACCAATACCAAAATCATGATCTTCGAAGATAATCTCGATGAAATCGCCCCAAAAGTAGACCACAAGAACATTTAATTTTAAACGCAGCTCCTCAATAGATTCCGAATCACAATAAGGAATACCTCGAGTTTTAGCCAAAAAACGCAGAGATTCTAAGGTGATCTGATCATATTTATTCCATTCCACCTCCTCATTTCCAGAGAGGCGAGAATCCACATCTGAAGGAGGTATACCCCATATCCCTCGAGCAACTGAAGAGCAGACTGCACCCAAACCAAGAAAGACAAAGTAGTTGATGCTTTTAGGAAGAGGGATATTTTCGCGAGCTTGAGAGCCCGGTATTTCAAATTTAAAATTTAAATTTAATGAATCCCTCTGGTTTAGAATAAGTCGCTGTAAAGTAACATGATCGAAATCTCTAAAAGTCTGAACATAAAGGCTCTTTAAATTATCAAGAACAGCAATACCAATATCTTTAATTTCAGGATTTACAAATTTTTTAATACTATCAACAACGTCGCCTGTTATTACAGTAATCTTTGCATTTAAAAGATCATAGAATTCCTGATCGCGATTAAGATATTTAGGTAAAAATTTAGGCCCTACACTTGAGGTCACGATAGCCCCTCATCTGTTGATTTTGCTCTAAAGATAGTATATCTTAATCGAGTATGAATAAACAAACTCCACTCTTAAGCGTCCAAAATCTAGTTGTCAAGCATACTAAAGAAGTTAAGGCCATTGCTGATGTCAGCTTCGATTTAGCAGCCGGTGAAACCTTAGCCATTGTAGGAGAAAGCGGTTCTGGAAAAACAACCCTTGCAAGAGCTATTGCAGGGCTAATTCCTCCCACATCAGGAAAAATTTACCTTAATGGAAAAGAGCTCCCTACGATAAGCTGGTCTAAAAGAGGGTTATGGGCTAGAAAACACATTCAGATGGTCTTTCAAGACCCCTATGCCTCATTGAATCCAAAACAGACCATCTACCAGATACTTTCAGAGCCATTAACTATTCATAAAATTGATCAGTCAATAGATGAGCTGCTCCTAAAAGTTGGATTGACTCCAGACATAAAGTACCGATTCCCCTCTTCCTTTAGCGGAGGTCAGCGACAAAGAATAGCCCTCGCCCGAGCTTTAGCCGTCGAGCCAAGTCTGCTCATCCTAGATGAGTCTCTTTCCGCCCTAGATGTTATCCTTCAAAGACAGATGCTAGAGCTACTGATGAAGATTCAACACCAACAAAACCTAGCCTACCTATTTATCACCCATCACCTCAAAGCCGCCCAAAAAATCACAAATAGATTGGTCACTCTCCATAATGGTTTAATAATAAATTGAATTGTCTGAAGACATTGCTTACAAATAAAGGAAATTAGTTGATTCTGGCACCCTCTTCGAGGGTGCATAATAGGGGGGTTCATTAAGGTTGCTCGTAAACTCGCAACCTTGTCCCCGAGTGAGGTCTAACCCTCACACCTGATAAGGTGTGACAGCATGTAGCCCCGAGTGAGGTTGCGCTAGCAACCGTAACTCGGGGACAAGGTTGCGAGTTTACGAGCAACCTTAAATAAACGAAAAATTATGCACCCTCGAAGAGGGTGCCAGAATCAACTAGTCCCATTACCTGCTTAAGGCGTCAACTTGTGTTTGCATCGATGTTATAGTTTGGTACAAAGAATAGATATCATTTTGCATTTTGTTAGAAGTGAGTTTGTATTTTTTGGCTTTTTCAGTGAGGGTCTTCAGTCCGTTGCTGTTTTCATTTTGGATGTCGACGAGTTTTCCCTCAGTTTGGTTGGCTGTCTCTTGTTGTTGTGTCTTGAGTTTAAGCTGTTCTTGAAGAAGCTCTTCTTTACTACTTTCCAATAGCTGTTTTAGATTCTCTTCAAGATGTCTTAATTGGGCTGTTAAGGACTTTATCAAAAGTGTGAGTTGAGTGATCATTTCATTTCTTTCATCAACTTTTTCAGATAGGGATTCTAACTTTTGGTCTTGTGACTTTTCTAAATTGTCTACTTTTTGAATGGCTTCCTGGCATATACTATGCTGGGTTTCTTGCATGATACTGATCCGTTTTTGCAGTTGTTTTTGATGCTCTGCCAGCTGTTTGGTCAAGGTATCTGCTAAATTTTTCTGTTTGTTATTTATAGTTTGTTCGAGTTTAACGATATTGCTTTCAAACTCTTCTTTAAGCTGTTGGATCTGCTCATTAAAACTTAATTCAAGGGCTTGTCTAAGCCTAGTCTGTTCTGTCAATTTTTGTTCGAGCTCATCGACTGATTGCTTGTGCTTTTCATTTAATCTCTGTTCGAGGTCTTGCAGTTTGGCTAAAAATTCATTTCTCATCTTTGTTTGAGAATCATTAAATTGTTTCCTGAACAATCTGAACAATTCTGCAATTCCTCTACTATTTCCCTGGTCTGCCAACTGGGCATAAAGTAACAAAGCTCTTCCTTCATCTATAGCGACATGATCGGGTACTCCCCTTTCATACAGCTGTGCCAGGTCAATAATTGCGTTGCTATCTCCCATTCCAGCAGCTAGCTCGATATTTGCTATCCCATCTATAATCATGCTACTAAACTTGAGCTGAAGCATGCCTAATCGATGTCTAATTTCTGAACTTTGTTCAGTCTCTAAGAGCATTTTATAAAAGGAAATAGCTATTAAGTCGTTTTGCTCAAATCCGGCAAAACGGCCATAGGTTGCCACAGCTGCCCTGCATCCATTTTTTAGAGCTCTCTCTAACAGTTCTTGGGCTTTTTCGGCGTTATTGTTTTTGAGATAAAAAAGGGCCATCCAGTGCGCACTGCTACCATCTCCTTCTCTCGCTAGAAGATCATAGTAGACGGCAGCCATTTCTTCGTTTTTTTTCGGAATGCCAAATCCTTGCTCGTAACAGATAGCGAGTTGTAATTTTACATGATGAAAGATCTTTGTGATCTCTTCATCGAGAAGTTTTTTATCTTCTAAGGCAATACAGCTCGAATAAGCATTTTTATAGTAATTAAAGGAATTAGTTGAATTTACGGATAATCCTTTCTTCCCCTCTTTATATCTTTCTGCAAGGGTGTATAGTGCTTTTATTATTTCTATTGCTCTAGGCAAGTTCTCTTTTATATTTTTTTGGGTTTCCAATGGCAAGGGTGTTTTATCATTTATCAGATCTAGTAGTCGTAAATTTTCTTGCTGATCATTCCACTCTACTGGAGAAATTATCTCTACTGGAGAAATTATCATTCTTATTTCCTAAAAATATTTTTTATTAATTCTGATTGTTTATGATTGGCTTTTTTTTCGAGTTGATTTAACTTTGAACTCGTTTGTAGTGACTGTGCTTCAGTTAATTCTGATGTAGTTTTGATTAAATTAGACAAATGAGTATTTTCTTCATGCAATTTACGATTAAATTTATTAGTTGATTCCTGCAATACTGAAAGGTTTCTTTTGTAGAGTGATTCACTATTTTGTTCAAACTCGATGTAATCTTGTTTCATTTGATTCGTGAAAGTTTCAATTGTAAAACGTGTTGCATCAGTGATTGTAGTCATAAAAGCTATTTTTCCTTTGTTAACTAAAAGAAGATACTAAGGTTTTACAAAACAAGCAAGAATTATTTTCTTGTTGCGTTATAAGGGCATGAACATCTATAGTCCTTAAAACTTCATAATCAAATTATTATAATAAAACTAATGTGCACAGTATCTTTAACACTAACAGAAGAAATTAATTTAGGGATCGACTGCCATTCTGCATTAGTTCAATTATCAACCATTGCGGACAACTACCAGAATGAAGATGACCTATTATCGCGGAATCTTCACAAATGGGTAGAGAGGACGCATCAGACTACTTGCGATGATGCTTTGCAAGAAGGCAGAAAACGGATAACTGAACTACGTCTCCTTACGGACTCTTCTAAAGACGCTGGCCAACATCCTTTTGCACAAGCTATCCTAGGCTGGAAGAGTACTCTGCCCACTGTTTTAACTGAGGCGAATGAGAATGGATCTGTAGACACACTCCCCTCTTTTGAGCACTCTGCCTCCTTATGCATAGCCCAGCACAAAACGTTAATAGAAGATCTTAAGCAGCAGAGCCTATGGATTGAGGGTGTGCAAAATTTTGCCAAAGAAATCTCTGCAGAAGTAGAGAAAGATTTAGCCGATCAAAAAATGAGTGTTGATGAGGAGCACTATCGCAGAAAGCGCGCACTTGATGAGGGTATCTCTAAAATTAAAGATATTTACGAGCAGACGATAAACTTCTTGAACAGCAAACTTGAAGAGATTGATCAGAAGCTTAAAAGCGCAACAGCAAAGTATGAAGAAGCTCTTGCTTCGGTAGAAAACCAGCACGACATTATGGTTGAACAAGAGAAGCTGATCGATCAGTTGAAAGATAAGAAAAAGCAGATAAAAGAGAGCATAAACGAACAAAAAAGTTCCTTTGAATCTTCACGTGATCAACTGTTTGCAGAAAACAGGCGTCAACTTGCCGAATTTAAAAGACAACTCGATGCAGAAGACGAAAAAATGACAGAATACCTTAACGCATTGCAGCAGGAACATCATAACGAAATCAGCGCCTTGTCGGCAGAGCTTCAGGAAAGAACAGAGCAGAAGAGACTTCTTGATTTAAAATTAAGTGCAGTAGAGCAGATTCTCCAAGAAAGGCAACAACTCCTGGAAGAGATGAAGGCCTATAATGCAAGAAAAACCGCTAAGCTGCAACGCATGCGTGACCAGATACAGAATAATAAAGAAGTGATCAGTGCTGAAAAGAGTAAGCAGGAAGAGCTGAAATTAAAAACGGCCGAGCTTGAGCAAAAGCATACACAGCTTCAAGCTAAGCTAAAAGAAGAACAGGACAATCTTACTATCCAATCTCAAGAGATCGAGGCATTGAAAGCCAAAATAAGCGTGTTAGAGGAACAGACAACTAATAATGCAGACAAAATTTCGCACATGCAAACAAAAGTGATAGAACTTACGCAGAAGCATGAAAAATACATTGCAACTCTCAATAAGAAAATGATGGAAATAGCCGCTCAGAAGTCTGAAACGGAACTCAAGATAATGCGTACAGAGCGAAAAATAAATAAAAATATAAATAAAATGAAGAAATATAAGAAAAAAAATAAGTGCTTAATCTGTTAAAAATTGGGTGTAAATCATGTCAGTCGGTTCCTCTTCCCTTATTGCAATAAGTGAAAGCCCTTATACTATTATGGATTTAGATAACAGACTCAATTCTGAGAAAATGAACCTGGATGATCAGCTTTTAAATTGTGTAATAGAAGCCAAGAATACCATCGCATTACTCCAAAAAGCCATTGCAGAACTAGATTTGCAAATTATAAATGCAACTTCCGATAGAGCAATATTAGATCTGAAATATAAAGCTATTATCTCTGCCCTGAAACTACAGCTTCAAGTACTTGAAAAAATAGGTTAGCATGAGCTCTTTAACTATTCCTAGCCAAGATATTGTCAAACTTAATGCCATCTTAAAGCTACATGAAAATTGCGATGACTTTCTTTCCAAACGGCTTGAACGTTGGGGAGATAAAACTGTCGACTTTAACTTGCAGAGCCGCGTTGAAAAGCTTCATAGACTTCTTGTTCACCCCATCTTTCAGACTCCATTAAAAAATCCTTTACTAGATCGCTACTGGGTATGGGAACCGCAGGATTTGGCCTGGTATCAAAAGTTTAAAAATCCTAATTCTCCTTATGATGGCATAAAGATGGCCCCCGAACTTCACCCGCACCCCTTGGCACAGGCCCTGCTCCTTTGGAGTAAGCAAGTAGATGCAAAACATGAACCTGTTTCAGAAGTGAGCAGTAGTGCTGTCCTAGCGATTACAATACCTTTATTAGACCAGGACCCAGACCTCACCCTTGTGCTTTTTAAACATCGCGTCAAACAGGTCATCGAGGAACAAAAACACTATGAAGAACGTAAGGCAAAAAAAGAAACAAGACAGTCTTTTACCCAATTTTGTGAGCAAGACAAAAAAGACTATGTGCTGAAACTCGAAAATACTAATAAGCAAGCCATTCAGTTAGTACAAGAGACATCTGCAAGACTCGAGACCATTGAGGTAAAAGGGCAGCAAACGATCAATAGTTTAAGCACAAAAGTAGTAACACAACTGCAGCAGCTGAAAGAACTCAAAACTGATATCCGTCAGGTGGAAGAAAAATGTTATTTTCAAAAGCGAGAAATTGCGATTCTAAGTAAAGCCATTACCCTAGACACAACTGAAAACAGTAAGTGGGAAGTATTCAGACAAAAAATGGGTCACTCTTTTGCAAAACTACTCGTCGAACTGCAGGAGAAGTCTCAGCAGGAAATGCAACAGATACGAACCGAGGCTAACCAAAGCAAGACAAGAGTTCAAACCAAAATCCAGGCCATGGAAAGGGATTTTCGAGCTCAAAAGGCACCTATAGAATCAGATCTGCAAAGTCTGCAACTGACTATGGTATCAGCTCAAGAGTTTCTGGAAGCTAATACAACTTGGGCTAATTCTCAAGTGGAACAAATTAATCTAGAGAGAGAAGTCCGTTTAGAACAAGCTAATAGTAGCATAGTTTTAGGACAATTGTTAGTCACTCAAACAAATGAAATTATTCAAATTACTCAAACGACCGCGACCTTAACAGCCCAAAATAATCATGCAACAGCTTCGGCCAATCAAGTGGCTGCACTCATTCAGGAAGTAGCTACAAGGCGAAATAATGGAGAATGGGCTTTGCTCAAACAAAGCGAGGCAAAATTAAATGCTCTAGTCTCAACACAAACAACACAACTTACGAAACTGACGAATGCCTTCAATCAAGAAGTCGAAAAAGAAGCAGAGGTCGTTGAAGTTTATGAAGAGGTTTTTGAAGAAGTTAGCGTAGAAGTACCGAAGGCAGAGAAAAAAAAGCAACGTACTAGAAAATCTGTCAAGAAAAGCAAAAAACATAGTCTTATTAAGAACGTAAAGAAGGGTGTAAAAAGCGTGAAAAAGAGTTTGGGTTGGTGAATATTTTTTTAAAAGGATAGAGGAAAGGTAGATGTCTAGCGTAAACAGGAAAATAATAGAAGACTCAGAGTTGCAACAAACAATCGCAAGAGCACTCGATGCTTCAGGTGACCAACTTGCCAAAGAACATAACAAAAACCGTGTTAAAACTACCCAGACTGTGGAGCAGCTTCGCCAAGAGATAATTTCTTGGGAAGCCGTGTATCAACAGCGCAAAAAAGATCTAGCATCTCTAAAACAGCAAAACGCTGATATAGAAGCTAAATATGTAGTTGAAATAACTGAGCTTGAAATGAAGATTAACAGCTATATCAAAAAATAATTTTAGGAGTATTGACAATGACATCGATAAATACTAGCTACTCTCATGGGAGTAATTCCACGCATTCATCCACAAGATTTTTTTCGAATGATGATAATTTTTACAGCAGACCTCTATATCAAGGTAGTTTTAGATCTTATGGGGCAGATTCATGTAGATCAAGCGTGGGCGTTCACCATATAGATTCCTTGGATAAGCAGGCTGAACGCTGTCATAAAAGCTTGGATGCATACAGCAAAAAATTCGCTTCTTCTGCGCAAAAGGTGAATAACTGCGTTCACTACGACATTCCAACCTTTAAACGCAAATCTATGGCGCATTTGCCCAACCTTACATTGACAGAGTCTAAAGAACATCTACGCAAATGTCAGGAAAAACTAAATGCAAGGCTACCTAATAGGAACACTCTATCTCCGAAACTCGCGAGCTACACCCAACAGTCGCTAGAATATGAAGATATTTATACAAAGTGCCAGCTACCACCTATGTCAACTAAGCTGCAAGAAACAAGCCGAGCTATTAAACTAGATTGCCAAGGCTTTAAAAACAGCATAGCGCAGCTCAGTCAAGTCCCTTCTGAGCAAAAAGCAAAAATAGATAATCAGATGAGTAACTTTGTAGCCAAGGCTAATTCTCAAACAATGGATTTTTCATTACCTACAACAAACAGTACAACTGTTGCAAAATCATACCAAAACCATCCGTTCATTTTCCCCGATCAACTGGAAAACCTCGGGATTCTAGCTGCTAATTCTGTCGATACTGCCTGGCTTGCTAACCCCATGCGCGAAGACAAGAAAAAGGAACAAATGAATCAGGAAAGGCCTTCCGAATTTACGGTTCCAGAATTTCTCAAAAACTTAAACTCTCAAAAGACGATTGAGGCAATGGAACGGCAAAGAATACTTGAAACCGCGGCTAATGCCCGTATTCTCGCATCTGTAGGTGAAGTGCTCGCTCCAGTAGGAAAAGTTCTGAGCACAATAAACGAAGTAGTCGACAAACCAAAACATCTTATAATGGATGTTCCTGCAGAAGCAGTTGTTGGTGGTGGTATAAAGCTAATTAAAACTGCTTGTAAAGTCCCTCTTCTAAAAGAAAATGTTTGTGATCCAGTTAAAAACACATATGTAGAATGGGGTAAAAGCCTTCACAAGGGAGCTGCACGCTATAAAGAAAATCAACAAAAACGGCTTGCATATGAAGTCAAACAAAATGAGAAAATAGGCATTCCTCGTGCAATAACCCAGCAGCTCCATAATGATGCATTACCAGCGACAAAGATGGGGCTAAAGATCATATTAACATTTTTGGGTGCTAGTGCTTTAAAACCCACTCAAGCTCTAGTTCCAAAAAGCTTGCTTGCCCCAAGTTCGCAAGCTTTAACAGTAACTGAACCCGTAATACGAAATATGATCCGAACAGCTAAACCAAGAGCTAAGACGCCTTCTGTTACAATTAAGGGACCAGATGGAGCAAACTCCTTTGTCGCTCAAGTGGCCAAGAAGGTTGATTACAGTAAATATTATGAGTTCCTTAAAACCCTAAAAGATTCTGAAACACGCTTATTGCCCGCACCAGCTAGCACAAAAATTATCTTAGATCAAAGTGGTAACCAGGGCCTTCTTGTAAATAGTATATCAGAAAATATGTTCAGTGTAGCCCATTTTGAAGTGTCAAAGAAAAGTTTTAAAATACCAAAGCAAAGTTTTGAAGTACTTTCAAAACCTCTTTTGTCAGATCTGACCTCGATAAACATCACTGATGCTTATTTGGTGACTAAGGCTGAGTTACGTGGGCTTACGCATCGTGAAGTAACCCCTCTCGAAATTGATCTTCTGAATAAAATTAAGGAATAGATGAGTACAGCAAGTATAACATTACCAAGTTCTCCTTCTTCGCCTGTTGCTAGAAGTGAGAAAAATGAAACGGAACGAGTGCTTAAGCCTTTGCCTAATCCGTTCCGTTTTAGTGCTCCTAAACGCTCTTCTCTGTGCCTTCAAGCGCAGAGGAGCGAGCAAGAGGCCCCGATCCAAGAACGTATGCCGGCTTTACTTAATAAGATAATTGCTTGCCCATTTTTTTCTGAAGAAGAGCTTTTTAAGGCTAAAGAGTGGAAAAAATATTTCAATTTTTCTTGTTTGGAAGACCTCCACAACCCTGAAACTCGTGAGGATGTTTCAGATCTTTTTGCCAATTTATACTTTGATATCATCGTGCCTGCAAGAGATCGAGATGACCGTATACAAACTATCTTCGAAGAATCCAAACAGATTATCCAGAGGCTGCTGCCTAAGGGTGTAACATTGGAGGGTTATTTAGAAGAAGTGATGAAGTTTCGCGACGAACTCAGTAGTCTTAATGATACTACAGATAAGATTAATGAGTACAAACAGAGCAGTACGGAAATTGTGCGTCATATTACACAAGGTGCTCTCCTTGAAATTAAAAATTTTTTTGAAAAGCAAAAAGCAAATTTGATCAAGTGTGCCGAAGAGCGTCAGAAAATGGTTCAAGAAGCTGATAAGATCCTCGAATCTTCAAATCCCTCATAGTTCATCAACTTAATAGGTAACTATATGTCCACAACCCTTACGATAACCCGCGAAGAAGCGTATAAAACTCTCACGCTATGCCTAAGAGTACCGGATCGAGATCCCTCCCCCTACGCAACAGATTTAAGAAACAGCGTGATATATATGAAAATGCGCCGTAGGGGTGCCTTAAAGAGTGATTTTGTCACTGCCCAACTATGCCAAGCTAAAACAGAGTCCACCATTCAGATCAAACAGATGGTCTGTTTTGTCAAAGAAAAACTAGATACAGCTGTACGGATTGTCATAGACCTTACCAAAGAGCTTGCTGATCAAAATGTGTTTCAAGCTGTGATCCAGCAGCTCGAAAAGATTGAGCAGTTCATTTCTGAAGCAGAAATTCTAGTAGGAAAAGAGGAAGAAGAGGTTTCTAGTACAAATGTACAACTCGCACAGCGAAAAATCAGCCAACAAATGGAAAACGAACGGATCATCCGTCTGAAAAGATTGCAAACCTCAATGACAGAAGACCTGAATCAGGCTGAAGATGCATCTGAAGCAATGGAACAGTCCCAGGAACAACGAGAAGAAGAACAGCGTCAAGTAGCTGAAGAATTACAACAGGTTTCAGGCGAAATAGAAAGCGAGCAGCGCTCTATCAGAGTGTGGGATTCTTATCTTGCTGAATGGAATAGTGAGTTAAGTACTGCGGAAACTCAGACGACTCAAATCAATGCCCTGCAAAGAGCCAAAATTATTGCCCTTTCTGAAGTAGTCAAAGAGTTAGCATCTGCCTTCAGAGACGCGAGTCATCATCAAACAAATTTGAATGCAGCTAATAATTATATCCAATCATTAATTAAATAAGTGTCTCCGTCATGGTATCTGTAAACAATTTTTCTTCCTCGGCTATAATTCAGAACAGCCACTCTTTGCGCAGGAGAATTAATGCTGAATTAGAAGAAATTAGAGAATTTATATCTCACATACTGACTCCTGATCTCCTCGTGCAAGCTGTAGGTTCATGGCGCGATAATTTTTACAGGCAAATGCGAAGTTCCGCCGATGAGCAATCTACCCTTTCAACATATTCTGAGCAGCTAAATCAGCTCCTTTCGCAATATCCGGATCAGTCGCATCTGCTCGCTGCACGTTTGAATAACTGCTGGCTTCGAGGCCAAAGCACTCCAACGGAAACCGTAAATAGACCGCAAATTTCTGAAACTATTCTTAGAACAGAGCTTTTAGGTATCCACGAAAAACTCAGAAACTGTTCACTTAACGATGATGTCACGAACTTTATACGCGAATGGTATCAAGATTTTTCTGCAGCGCTGAATGTTCCCGGAGCAGATGTACAAGTTCTTCTAAACGATTATATTACCGATTTGAAGGAGATTCTGATAGATGGTTTTACTGGTGATCTCCTCGATGAAACTGTGTATCTCGGTAGCGATGGCGTCACATATGGAGAGATGTCGATCACAATTTATAACCAGGTTGCAGGAGAGTTTGGCTATCTCTCCCTTTTCCATATAGCAAATCCTGAGTCCTTTACAGTTGTAGAACATGATCCCCTTATCAAACATATGATTAACTGGCTACGAGCCCATGACAGTTATCATCTTAATCCCCAAAGGGCACAGCTATTTGATGATTTACGCAGTTGGCTAAGACAGCGGTTTCGTGAAGTGAGTGCAGATGATCAAGCGCTTCAGCAATTAGAACAGGACCTAGAAAATATGCGTATAGAAACCTTTCAAGAATTGCATGAGCAGTTCCTCCCTATCCACCAACAGATAAGACAAACTGAAGAACGCCTATCCCAAGTAGTCGAAGGTATTACCGAAGCTGATTTAGCACACTTAGCGGAAGTACGGCGACAGGTTCTACAGAATACAGAGGCGTTAGAAATCCTAACAACCCGTATACAAAATTGGACTGCAGACCGAGAAGTGATAGAACGTGAACTGGCTGAAGTTGTTGCCGAAGATCAGCGTTTGACGAATGAATTACAGACCCTACAAACGACTCATGCTAATAACAACATAAGATTACGAGAACTGCAACAAGAAGAGGCACGATTAATTAACCGGCAGGCAAATACTACAGTGCAGCACGAGGCACTTCAAGCGCAGAGTACAGAACTTGTACAACAGGAAGAGCGAAATGAGATCCTCCGAAACCAAGTACAGGTTGTTATTGCACAAGCTGAACAACGGACAACAGCAGTCGAAAGTTGCATTGTACAATTGAGAAATGCACAACAGGACCTAAATACAAAACAAGCCATTACTCAACAGAAGCTAATAGAATTTAATGACAAGAAAAAAGCCCTTGCAAAAACCCAAGCAGACCTAGACAGAAAAAAGAATCAGCTGATTAATACGATTAAGCTAGCGAAAAAAGCACGGCATAAGAGCAAAAGCGCATTTGGATTGAAAGAGGTTCTAACGCTCGCCGCAAGCGTTGCCGTATGCGTACTCGTGACTTGGGCCACTGCAGGCACAGGCCTTTCGGCCGCTCCTTCTATGACTGGAGGCACTCTTACCTACGCCATTCCTCTCTAACAAACAAAACCTAGGCTTGGGATACTCGTTGTTAGATTATATTTTCTGACAACGAAGTAAATAAGCCTTTTTTATGGTAAAGCCAAACCTTTCAGAAAATGAGTCACTTGGGACTTCTCCATAATGACCATTTGTAACAGATTCCGATTCTTGCAAAAATGATACTGCAGGGTCATTATGATCAAGTATAACTATCCGAGCAACTTGCATAAGCTCTGGACCAGTTAAAGCGTTCTGGATTTTTGGTACAAGGATCTTATATGAATTCATATCATCAGATTTCAGCCACGTTGCGGAAACAACAATATCCCATTTCTCTAAAGGTTCTTCTCTTAGAAAAAGAGCAAAAACCAAGATAGGGCCATACTCCTCTTCTAGCAACTTGACAACAGATTTAAGTTTCTCTAAAAAAATTTTCATAAAATTGACAACAGTTTTTCTGAAGATGTTAACATTAACTCGGCACTTTGCTTTGATTGCTTTTGAGATAAATAACGAATTTCAGGATCCCAAGAAATAACATAGGACCATTCCAGCATGAATTTTTCTTTTACTTCTTGTTCAATGCCTGACAGATGAAGTAAAACCTCTAAATTATGAGTTTTAAATGAAGAAAAATTTTCGAATTCTTTCTTAGTTTTAGGGTAACCCTGCCACCCTAATGTAGAACAAATCTTTTTTTTCAAACCCATTTCAACCACATAGCCACAGATATAAAAAGCTCCATCAAAACGACCGGCATTAAATAGCGTTTTAGCATCTTTAAGGCAATCTGTACAGAGATTTTGTAACTCTAGTAAAGAAATCATTTTAAATTGAATAATTTTCGTATATCAGCATTAAAGGGTATGAGCATGCACAATTTATCCTTTTTTTTCTAGCGCTATTAAAATACGTATCAGGAAAGAGTTCACAGACCAGTAAAGGGATTAGCCTTTATTGAGGGATGTAGAGGGCTTTGCCTCGGGGGTGTTTTAACCGATTTTATATAATTCTGTCAATGGCATTGACAGAATTCTCTATAAATACTATCATTTGAAATAGAGGTATTTATGGATAAAGATATCATTAAACAGGTCATTCTGGAACAAGAAATCTCTATAAAACTAGCTACTCCCAGTTTAATTGAGAGGGAACAGCTGGTTCTTATCGATTCTCTGATCCCCTTATCTCATATCATTGTGATCTCCGGGGTACGTCGATGCGGAAAATCAACTCTCATGCGTCAAATTTTAAAGAAACACTACGAGGAGAAAATCTACTATGTCGACTTTGAAGATGAACGTTTTGTCAATTTTACAATTGAAGATTTCAATTCTTTATATGAGATCCTAATTGAACTTTACGGATTAAAGCATGCATTCTTTTTTGACGAAATTCAAAATATTGAGAATTGGGAACTTTTCATACGTCGCATTCACCGAGATAAAAATAAAGTTTTCCTCACAGGATCAAATGCTTCTTTGCTAAGTTCAGAATTAAGCACCCGTCTTACTGGGAGGCATATTGTTGTTGAACTTCTTCCCTTTTCTTTTAGAGAATACCTCCATTATCATCGTGTGACTTATCATGAAAAAAGTTTTTTGATTACCCAGGAAAAGGCAATCTTAAAGAGATATTTCAATGAATTTTTGGAAAATGGTGGAATGCCGGAATATTTGGAGCACAAAAATCCTTTAGTTCTTCAGAGTGTTTACGAAAATATTCTCTATAAAGATGTTATTGTACGTTACGAAGTCAAGGAGATCAAAGCGATTCGAGAGCTTACTCTGGACTTGTTAAGTAATATCGGAGCCCCACTATCCTATACAAAATTGAAAAATAATTTACATTTAGGAAGCGTTAATACCATCAAAAATTACATTCACTATTTGGAAAATGCTTATTTGATTTTTACTTTAGATCGGTTTTCATTTTCAGTTTCACAGCAGACTCTCCTTCAAAAAAAGGTGTATGCAATTGACACTGGACTTGTGAAACAAATTGCATTCCATTTTTCTAAAAAGCAGGGCCGATACCTTGAAAATATTGTCTATCTCGAACTGAGAAGAAGATACAAAGAACTTTTTTATTACAAAACGGAGGACAATTTAGAGGTAGACTTTCTGGCTCGGGAAGGGACTAAAATTGTGCTTCTAGTTCAGGTAACCGAAAGTTTAAAAGATCCGAAAACACGTGAAAGGGAGTATAAAGCTCTACTCAAAGCCATGAAGGAGCTTCAGGCAGAAAAAGGACTTATCTTAACTCAGGAAGAAGAGCCGGCTGACCCGGCATTCCCCCACATAGAAGTCGCAGCCATCTATCAATGGCTCTTAACTTGAACTTAGGGGATGTAGAGCGCATTACCTCGAGGGTGTTTAAGCGGAAATGTCCATAGTGAATTTCCTCCGATGGCGTCCTCATAAATATAAGGAATAAGGGATTTTTTGACCTCAAGCAATTCAAAGTGGGCTTTTTCATCCATATTTGGAGCTTTGGAGTAGAGAGGTAAACCGAGATTTTTGGCACGCTGTATTGCAAAGGCTTTTATGATCTCATTTAACAGTTTATCTTCAACAGGCTGTGGATAGTACTCTTCTAGATAAAGCGTAGGTTTTCCCTTATTATCTATTTTTAGTGTATGTAGTGCCCTATCAACGATTTTTCCATTGCGAGAATCTTTTATTGGAATAATGCGGACATGCCCATTAAGCCCAATGGAGATGAGAGCTATATTTATTCTAGGCTGCCCAGTAAAACTTAAACAGCTGCCTTTAACTTCTGTGCCGCAAAAAAAAAGATCCTGATAATTGTCTGTATCTTCGATAGTTAAATTTTGGTAATACTCGAGAGAGTGTTTAGGTTTTTTTATTAGGAAATCTTTTAAATCTTTTTGAAAGGGTGAGTTTGGGTAGAGTTCATCCACAAGAGCAGCTATTTGTTTCATTAACGTTACTGATTTTTCATCGTATCCTATCTTACGGTTTGGATCTGCAAAGGTAATTAGAAAATGTTCTAGCTTTAGACGGCTTCGTTGTTTCTTGAGGTGAAGCCCTTTTTCAAGACTTTCTTCTTTTTTAATCTCTATCTGACACTGTTTGATAGCATTGGAAAGTTTACTTAGACAGTCCTCACGCGTAACATTTACTTTTTTTTCCAGATAACTTTTAAGAAGTGGAAGTACCTTCTCAGATAAAGGTAAATGAAGCTGATCTAAAAGAAGACTTTTGCAATAATCTAAAGCAGTGCGATCCTGATATTCTTGAGGTATATTCAAAGAGTTAAATAATTCAGCTACATTTACCTTCTCGGTACCTTTGGACCATGATTGGATAAGTCCTGGCTGCTGATCCTCAATAAATTTAAGATGAGGACTTGTTTCAAGATCATAGCGTCTCTTAGAAAAAAACTCTTGACCTTCCACGATTGTACGAAAGTAGTCAACAGCTTGTAAAAAGTCATTAGGTAAATTATTTGCAACATCCCCAATCCAAAAAGGAAGAGCTTCAGGAATGCGCATAGAGCTGATATTCTTCAGATATTTGCCGTAAAAATTTTCAATATTCAGACCCAATGCATTTTGCAAAGCAGGAATAAATTTATCCTTAAGTTCATCTACTGAAGTTGCACTTTCAAATTCTTTCAAAGCATTATCGTTGATTGAACAGGCCATAAAGATGCTTGCAGTAGTGATTAAATCTGTTGGTTTATTACCTAAAAAAAGATTTAACACTCTTTCTTTGCAAATAAGAGAATCTCCCTTCGCGATAATATATAAAGCCTTTATAAGCGGAATCCAGATAGCTGGTTGGCCTACCTCTTTTTGATCTAACCGAGAGGTTATTGTAGCAATTTCTTCATTAGTCAATTGCACTCTTTTTAAGATTTCATGGAGGAGAAACGAGGGAATAATATTGTGATTTTTACGTGTGAAGGTTGAATAAATTTTATTCCAACTTAAATTAAAATTTTCAAAACTTATCTGGGTTGATAATCGGCTTAATAGGTTTTGTACATAGTCTGCTTGTTCCTCATCAGATAAATCGCGTATGGCAGAAATTAGAGGCTTTAATCCTTTTAATTCCACAAAATCTCTTGTTGCGACTGAAAAGAAAATCAATACTGTCTCATAATTCATAGGCTCATTTTTTAGTTTGTTAAACTCACTGAAAAAATGATCATAGTTATCAAAATGAAAATCATTTAATTGATCTTCATCAAAAAGAAGTGACAATTGTTCTCCACTGATTTTTCCACTTAAAGCAGAATCAGTGACAGCAGTGCTCTCGTCTTGAAATTTTCCTCCAAGATTTAGAATGAGCGTAAGAATCTCGATTGAACGAGTTAGGGCCACAAACAGAGGTGAATTGATTTGCCCTTTAATATGAAAATTAATATCAGCGCCTTTACCGACTAGATGACGAATCATCTTTTCCGATCCTTGACATATGGCTAAGAGAAGTGGCGTGGTAAGTATTCCACCAAGATGGGATATGAAAGCTATATTGAAAGGAACTTTAACCAAACTAAGAATATCGATTAAAGTTATATCATCGTTCTTAATTGCCATTACCATGAGTTCAAGAATAATAGGCTTGACCATCATTTGGTTGGTAATAGTCTCGGTTCTATTTTCCAAGAGATAAGAAAGATAGTGATATTTCTTCTGCTTAGCTAAATTAGAAAATAAAGTGATATCTGGAGAAAAGTTGAAATTTCTTAAAGGCTTTATTTTTGTTAATGCCTCTTCATCTGTGTAATAGTTACCCACTAATTCTACCAAGTAATTAAGCTCTTGATCAGTGCAAGTGTCAGATTTATCTAACAAATTATTTAATATAGGCCGTTCTTGATCTTTGAGATGTGATTTGAGTAAATTCAAACATGATGTGATTCTTTCTGGATCGTTTTCATCATGGGGACTTGTCTGTTTTAAAAAAGATTCAGTGGCAAAAATTGTAGTTTTTATAAGCGCTAAATTTGATGTTTGTAAAATCTCAATCCAGGGAAGAGCTGAAAACACTTTTTTTGCAAAATCGAATGAGTCTTCCGGAATCCAGCCACTACCTTGTATACACATACTTAAGATATTTAAAGAAGTTTGAACAACATTAAGATCTTGATTGTATAACTGTTTTAATTTTTCCGTCGGGATAGTGCTCAAAAATGCAAAAATTGGGGCAATACTCATAAAATTCTATTAATAAAGAGTCAAAATTAACTAAATTAAATGGAAATTATGAATCAAATACTATTTAGCTTCAACTGAAAATAACCGCAGAGCCACAGAGAGCGCCGAGAAAGCGCAGAGATTTTGTCCCCCTTCTGGAATTTGGTGTTTTAACATAAATTTATCTTGCACACCTGATAAGGTGTGATGAAAGACAAATTTTTCTCACTATGACTTAAGGGATGTAAAGCGCTTTGCCGCGAGGGTGTTTGAGAGGTAAGCCCCAGATTTGTCCACCCCCTTTGGCGTCGTCATAGACATAGGGAATAAGAGATTCTTTAACCTCTAGCTGAGCGGTGTCCGTTCCATCAGGTGTAGGATCCTCTGCGTAGAGAGGCAGACCAAGGTCTTTAGCACGCTGGATAGCATAGGCTGTAATGACGTTATTTAATAGTGCATCTTCTTCAGGATAGGGGTAACAGCCTTCTAAATAGAGTGTAGGCTTACCGTCATCTTCTATCTTCATTGTGAGAAACGCACGGTCTACGATTTTTCCTGTCTCGTCTTTGATGGCTTGAACGCGGTGATGACCATTTAAGCCGTAGGAAGCTAATCCAATATTAATCCTTGGCTGACCTGTAATGCTCTGACAACTGCCCTTTACCTCTGTTCCGCATAAGAATAGATCTTGGTAGTTGTCTGTGTCTTCGATAGTTAACTTTTGATAGTACTCGATAGGATGTTTCTCGGGTTTTGTAGAAAGAAAATCTTTCAAATCCTTTTGAAAGGGCTCTTTAGGATAGAGATCATTAACAAAAATACTGATATTCTCTAGTAACTTAAGAGTGTGTTCTTCATATCCAAGTTTTCGTTTAGGATCAGCAAAATTAATCAGCAGATGCTCAAGTTTTAAA
>Ga0207072_1061_pt1 | contig 30568 bp, 24 predicted proteins | sample Alteio_BWMinHeat_68_FD_153570 | JGI IMG/M metagenome (GOLD analysis project Ga0207072, IMG submission 153570) | Enriched cells from forest soil in Barre Woods Harvard Forest LTER site, Petersham, Massachusetts, United States -... | ecosystem: Environmental > Terrestrial > Soil > Temperate forest >... | reverse complement strand
TTTGTTTCTATTTCTCATGGAAATGGGCTTATTGCTCCTGGTTTCAAAACATATCTGCCACTTAAAAAACAGCATTTAAATGCTCTTATGGATACGTTATATACGGGTAGATTTACAATTAAAGAAGGAAAGGTCCATCGTTATTCCGCTGAGGGAAGTACTTCTCCAGCTAACCTTTTAAATATGGAGGGTGTTCCAGATGGCACTTATGAATTCTATCACGGAAAGGCTTACAGTATTTCTTGGGGTGGGATCACTACTGAACTTTCTTCAGATCATCCTATTTACAAACGCTCGACAGATAGAATTCAACAATTTTATAATTATGGTATCGATTTTAACTATGTACAAGAACCTACTGTAAATCAGTTATATTTTCCTCACCGTTACGCATATTTTAGAGATGGTAATTTTTATTTGATGGGAGGTATTGTTCTCAAAAAAGACGATCCAATCCTAAGAAAATTCATCGAAAAAGAAACTTTACGAGAAAAATTTTCTCACTCCAGTGGTCCTTATGTGGCTTTTATTGATCATGGTCCTCCTATAAATGAAGCTTTTATTAAAACATTTGGCCTTACTATTCCAGAAAAGCACTATCTCGCTCTTGGAGACAATCATGCAATGAGCGGCGATAGCCGTGTATGGGGATTTGTTCCTGAAGATAATATACAAGGAGCACCAAGTTTACTCTATTGGCCATTTGGTTCACGTATAGGTTGGGCAAAGAGCGAACCAGAAAGAGAATGGATAACTTTTCCAAATGTTGTGATGTGGGGTTCCGTAGGCCTTTTAGGACTAATTCTATGGCTACTCCATCTGAGAGGAATAAAACGATCACAGTTACCTGAAAATTTTGATAAAAATAGTTAAAATAATATGTTATTAAAAATCTTATAAAGAAATTTAAATAAATTACACTACTTAACTTAAAAACTAAGGTTTAAAATAATGTAGATCCATTTGTAATAAATAAATGGGTTTAACATTTTTTAAATTTTTAAAGAGAGAATCATGAAGTTCATTTTATTAGCTGTCGTTTCGTTCTGCTGCCTTTCTAACAATGCTACTAGCATGGAATATCATCCAAGGGAATTTTACTTACCTGGTGATTGGAGTCACCTTTTTCAGTCTGAAGAAAGTGAGTGTGCTGAGCCTGACTCTGAGTAATTAGTTCGAACGTCTGGTGCCGGTTCCTGCATAAGTTATGCAGGCCCGGCCCTCAATCCTCAGTCCAGTAGCTATCCATTTTGTACATGATAAGTTTTGAGCTTCCTTAAAGAAGGCAAATTCACTTGCTTCGTCAATATTAGTTACTTCAAGAATTTCAAAAAGAAAGTTATGAAGAGATATATAACAACATTTCAAATAAGAACGCGTTGCACAAATAGAGCTTATACAAAACTGCTGAACAGAAGGAGACCTTATCAAAGCATCGATAGAAGGTGTTAAAAATACTAGTCTTTCACAAATCAATCTAACCATTATGATCTGATCTCACAATTACGATGTTATTGCGTACTATAATCTCCTAAAAAGGTTCAAGATCAGAATACGCAGAGATAATGACCTAGGCATTTTACCCAAAAATAAAATGAAAGACAAGGACCTACTCCAGAATCCCTAAACATCCCACTTCTTTGACAGGGAATGCCTAGGAGAAACTAAGTAAAACTAAATTTATATTAAAAAATTTAAACAATATACATATTGCAATATAATAGAAGATAAAGATATATTATGAAAATTGAATTAACAAAAACTTAACAAAATATCTTAGGAGACAACCAATGCACGCTTTAAAGGGAATATTCGGTGGACATCACAGGGATATCGAGCATACACAGAAAGATATACAGCAGAAACAAGCTCCAAAAGGAAAGTTGACCAGCGGACAACAAACTGAACAAACACAAAAAGACCACACCGTAACACCTATGAATCTATCGACTCAATCCCAGCCAAAAAATGCAGGAGCAGTACCAAATAAAACTCTCCCGTCTATTCCAGCTAGACCATCCCATACAACCGATCATCCAAACAAAAGCACTGTAGCCTCAAAAACTCCCCCAGCAAGACCCTCTCCTGACTCCAAAATCGTTCACACCACCGTAAACCCCTCAGCCCCAAAAGACTCCATCCCAGGCCTATCCACTCGCTTCGACGCAATTCAAAAATTAGTTACAAAAACTACTGAACTCTCAGAAGAAGCCGAAGTTCATTCTATGGCATATAAAAAAGTCTTAAATGCAAGATTAAATGAGAATGTAACCGCGATAGCTCTGCAAGATCATAAGACAGCAGATTTAAATTACAATAAAACATCAATTGAACTGTATAGACAATTAAAAGATGTTGTTGAATTTATTTCTAGTCTAGGAAATGTTAAATTATCTGGTGAGCAATTTACTAAAGAAATTAACTTAATTTATAAGTGGCTAGATGAAAATAATTCCTCTGAAACTTCTTTATATCCTTTTTCAAAAGCTGCTGTGTATTTGACATTATTCTATCTAAATTCCTCAGAAGGTAAAATTCAAGAACACAAGGGTATTTTAGAAAAACTTTCTATTAGAATTAAGGAAAGAAATTCTGAAAATCATCAGGAAATAACTGCTTTCGCTTTTCTTTTAGAATGCATATGTGAAAAATCATTAAATTGGACTGAAGACCAGAGAACAGAGCTTCAAAAAGCATTTAAGACTTACGAAAACTCTCAAAAAAGTAAATTGGATAGTATTGCAATGATTTCAATGCTTAAAACTGGAGCTAAAGCTCAGCATACTGATGTTAAGATCAATGATTCAATTCTGCACAGCTGTGACTACGTAGGTGAAATTTACAATATTGTATCTCTTTTTCCGAGAGACGATAGCGCATTACAAAGTTTTTCCACTAACTCTTTTAATGCTGTTAAAAAATCAACAATAGCTAAAGAAGCTAATTCTGCTCTCTTAACCTATATTGATAGTTGTTTTAAACAGTTAAATGGATAATTAAATTATTTAGTTGCGTTTTAATGCTATCAAGTTTATAATTAATTTATATAAACTTGGTAGCTCATGTTGAAACAAATCAATATTTTTATTAAGTACCTTTCGACAAAATTTTCCTCTTATTTTATCTCAAGCTATATAGAAGATAACTTTAATACCTTTCAAAGAAAAGTATTCGAATGCGGAGAAGTCCATGAAGGCTTTTTCACTAATAATCTTTTAGAGGGCTTTGGAAAACTCATCTTTTGTCATGGTGAACTTCACGAAGGAAAATTTCAACAAGGGGTCCTCCATGGAGAAGGTAAAATTCTTTTCCCTAGCGGAGAAATTCAAGAAGGTGTTTTTGATCAAGGCAAATTAATCCATGGAACAATAACATTTCCTGATGGTGAAAAACAGAAAGGTAATTTTATAAATGGTCATTTGCATGGACTTTCTGAAGTAATTTTTCCTGATGGAGAATTTCATCAAGGAAATTTTGTTTTAGGAAAGCTACATGGCTTAGGATTGATGAGATTATCTGATGGAACAACTCATAAAGGACACTTTATCCATGGCTTACTTCATGGATCTGGAGAAGACATCAACCCTGATGGAATTCAAATTATATCTTCCTCTGAAGAGGGGTATCTTTTAGAAACTGATGTATCTAATGAATCTGAAGAAGATACTAGTCCCATAGTATTTGAGCAGGACCAGAAGAGTGAAGAACAAATTTTAATAACTTTTCCTTTATCTCCTCAAATTGGAAATGAAACCCCGCTTGAATTGTCAGGATTACCAATAGGTATGCTCTTAAGTGGGTCACTTCAAGATGGCCTATTAGAAGGAGAAGCCAAAGTCATATTTCCCTCAGGAAAACTCATTCATGGTCACTTTAATAAAGGATTTATGAATGGTTATGCGACTGTTGTTCTTCCTGACGGTTCAATAAGACAGGGAGAATTTAAAAATAACCTCCTTCACGGAGAAGGTCTAATCACTTACCCTTCAGGGTTTCAAGTTAAAGGAAATTTTAAATTAGGCAAGTACTTATCCGAAAATAGTTAATGAGTTATAATATAAAATATTAACTCATTACAATAAATCTTTCTATCAACACTAGACATAAATTAAAAAATATTCTTTAATTAAGTAAAGTGTTTAGGAGGATTCATGTCTATTCCACCAAACAATGATTTAGCATTAAAATTCTCAAGCTTTTCTGACATTCAAGTTGCTTACTTTAGTAATAAGAAAAATAATATTATAGATAATAAATCTGAAAAAATTTTTCTTACTTTCAAAAATTTAAATATAGAACAAATTGATAAAACTCATCTTCAAGAAAAAGCAAAAGAAGGAAACATTGTATTTAGAAATAGTAAAACAGGAAAGTTAATATTTCATGAAAATGTAACGCAAACTTTGGATGAAAATCAAAGATTTATAGTAAGAAGCCCTGTAATCCCTAAAGCAAATCAAGCTTTTAAAGAACAATTTGGAACAGTAGGATCTCAAGCAGAAGAATACGAAGAAGTTGAATTATCATTAAAAGATGCTAACGTAATAATTCTCTCTGGAAGTGAATTCCAATCATTAACCAATGCTGTATTGCTAAGATTGCAGATGATGCAAATGCAAAAAGAATCTAAACCTCTTACAGATTATACGTTCAAGTCACTCAATCAGAATGTTGTAACTAAAAAATCAGCGAATGTACCCGATACAAAAATAGGTAAAAAAAATCCGAAAGCAAAAGCTGAAGGTAGCACTCAAAAAGCCTTTTTGGAAGAACAAAAGGACCTGGACAAAGCCCACGCTGAAGAATTTCGTCGTTTGCAGGGCATATTATCTAAATTCTTTAATGTTCAGGCAAAAAATGATGCCTTCCGTAAGTCTTCTCAAATAGAAGAATAATTGAGACTAATAACCAAAAACTTTCCTTCGTGCTTCTTCATATGGCTCTTCAAATTCAGTTTCAAGTGGCGATGTATTATCAAATGCAACAGAATAATATACCATTCCATTTACATTAAATACACATGCTACATTTGGATAAAGACATAAATTTGCTTTATCATTAAAACTAAGACTGATATGTGCATTCTTGTTAGTAAAAGGATAGCAATGCATATAAGGCCGTAAACGAGAATCATTATTAGCAATTTCCAATAAAGATTCAACTAACATCACTAAACGTTGTCGGGCTTCAGAAATATCAACTGCCTTATTAATTTCATAAGAAATCATGAGCTCCGTAACGTCTGTTGTCATTGACCCTCCATTTCCGTCAACAGAATAGCCTAATTGCTTTTGTTGACGTATATGCTTGCCTATAGTTGCGTAAGCAGCTTGAATATATTCTGGTTCTGGATCTCTCATAAGAACACAACTAGACACTAAAACACATAATATTAGTAATATAATTTTATTCATAAATTGAACCTCTTAATATCATCTTCTGCAACTACTCTTAACTTTTTTTGATAAGTATTACCAAGGATATCGTGATCGAAGAAGGTGAAGTGGTCGGGGCTTAGGAATGTGATGCTGTCGTCTTTGCGGTAGAGGGAGCGGATGATGCCGATGGGGTCGGCGATAAATGGGACGGGGTCGCATTTGCTGATGTAGTTGTAGCAGCTGCCTAGGCCTTTTGGAGAGATGATTGTAGCGGCTCCAAAAGTTCTGATATGCAGTTTGCGTAGTTCTTCGGGTGTAAGGTATTGCATTGCATTACTAATAATCGTAGCTCCTTGGCTATGGGCATGTATGATAACATTATCGTGCATTTTGCATAACTCTCTTATTTTGATAAGCGAGACGGTTGATGCATAGGTGGGGATTCCTAATTTTTGACAAATGACTTCGAATAGGTCGTTACAGAACCCTGTAGTGGAATTATGAACATTCCATATGCCAGAGATTTTATAATGTTCGCGCACTTTAAGGGCATTATCAGTGCTGGCTTTTCTAGTTGTGATCATGCCATTTTGGGTCATGAGTGCTGTGCGATGATTGGGATCGCACTCTCCTAGTTCATATGCTGCAGAGTTCTCATGTCCATAAACGACATTAAAGTCTTCTTTAGGCTTTCCTTGGGCACGATATAGGCCATATGATAAGTAATAATTAAAGAAGTAAAGTCTAGGTGCGTGGGTCACAACGGATTCTGCAAGGCTAAGTCCAAAATTAAAGTTATCGCTAATCACCAATCCATAGGCATCAAAGAGGGTAAAGGGTCTGTTTTTTACAAAGAGGTAACCATTCTCTCCTGCTGAATATCCGCTGGGATCGAGTGTGAGCCAGCGTCCTACTTCGTGCATATAATAGCGTCTTCCAAAATAGGTAAAGCTGGTTTCGGGATCATAGCGTTTGCCAAAATATTTCCAGGGGCAGTCTATTCCTTGCTGTTGGGTAATTTTAAAGGCATCATATCTATATGTGGCGACTGGATCTCCTGTAGCTATATCTAGGAGCACTCTGAGGCAACCTCGATGATCATAGATGGGTGCATAGGCTTTCCCTTGGAGTTCAATGGCTTGTCCATTCCCTGGGGGTCGCAGAGCTGTAATGGTATTATCTTTATCTACGGATCCAATTTCATCAAAACCGACATAGAGATACCTCTCGACATGGTTATCTTGTTTTTTAGATAGGCGTCGATGAAATGCATCGTATGTATAGGTAGTCACTCTATACTCTTTTTCTACTCGAATGAGTCTGTCAAGGGAATCATAGCTATAGTTAGTCTCTCCATCGGAAATGAGGTTGCCATTATCATCATAACTATAGGTTTTAGTATCTGTAGCAAGGAGTCGATTGGTGATGGGACAGATTTTCCAAGGGGTGTAATTATCGCTGCGGCGGTTTCCTAAATTATCGTAAGTATAGTGGTGGCTGTCTTCTGAAGTGAGCTGTCCGCTAGAATCATATGAAAAACTGTAGTGGTCTTTTCCTAAGGGATCTTGATAAAAGAGCATTTCTAAATGCTCTTGTTTTGTAAATATATTTTTTTGAGTATAGTGTGGGCTATTGATATGTGTGATGCGTCCTTTGGGATCATGTGTAAAGGCAACTTCGCTATTCTTGAACTGTACATGCTTTAAATGTCCGGCATGATCATATCTGAGATAGTGGTGATAGAGTTCATCTCCCTCAGAAGTGAGTCTGATGGTTTCAGAATGATACAAACCCTCATAAATATAATGGGAGCTGCTCTGATCGGGATAGGTAATAGAAGTTGGTCGTTTGAGAGCATCGTAGGTATATTCTAGACTAAGATCATCAAAACTTTCTGAAATAAGTTGTCCTTGTGAATTATATGCACGCGAGATTTTCCACTGCTGTAGTGGATCTTCAACCAAGATGGGATGATCGAACGGATCATAAGTATAGCGATGGTCATACGTATTTTTGGAATCATACTCGTGGACTACCCTGCCTTTACCGTCATAGTCACAATAGAGTTCTGTGCCATCGTTTTTGATCGTTAGATTTTTGCGTCCCATGCAGTCGTACTTATAGCGTACGGTCATTTGCTGGGGTGTACCGCTATGTGCAATTTCTGCGATCACTCTCCCTGAGCTATCATATTCCCACTGTCTAATCTGGGGGCTCTCTTGTTTATTGTAAATGAGAGTGTCACGGATCTCTAAACACTGGCCGCCCATGGAGTAGGAGTACTCTTTTTGCTGGAGCTTGATTCCTAATTGATCGTGGAGTGTGGTCTTGATGACTCTGCCAGCACTATCCAGAAGGCATCTAGAAATCCTTCCTTCGGAATCGGTCGTTTCCGTAACCTCCACTGAGGCACTGCTGACAGGGTCATACACTGTGCTGTAGGCTACATGAGTGGCTGCACCCATGCTATCCGTGGTCTTAATCAAGCGGCCTCGGCTATCGTACTCCATCAAAGTATAACTACAGCCATCATCTGTAAATAATCCTTCACTGACTTTGTGCCCTGTGACGTCGTAAGCGTAGGTTTGGCGCTTTTGGAGATTGTTTTTACCGTCATAAGAGCACTCTTCGAGGATTCGTCCGGTCAGATCGAACTCTTTGGTTCTGACTTGTAAGAGTGTATCGTTTTCCCACTGTTTCTCTTGGTACAGATGCCCCTGAGGGTTATATGCGTAGGTGATACGCCGGTTTTCGCATTTTTCTTCGATGCGCCTTCCAGAACCATCATAAGAGTAATAAGTCGCTGTTCCTAGTGCGTCATAGGAGACTGTACAACGCATCCCTTTAAACTCGTTTTTTCTTTCGGATAAAATTTGATTATCAGCGTCGAGAATGGTTTCAGATAAAGGATTTCCTAATCGGTCATACGTATAAATTACCCTGGAACCATCTGCACGTAGGGTCTCTTTAAGCTTTCCGGAAAGTGTATAAAATTTTCTTTCTGTGCTACTGTCGGGATAGATGGTTTCTGAAACATTACCTCGGATTGTGTAGCGATGCTTTAGCTGAATTCCTTCTTTGTCAAGTGTGAGAGTAGGATTATTTAGCGTGTCATACTCTATAAGTGTTTGACGAGGATAGGTACTTCCCATAAAGCTGACATGGGGATAAATCGTTTGGATAAGCCTTCCAAATTCGTCATAAAAATAGTGTGTCTTTTGTCCTAATGGATCTACGGTAATGGTTCTTTGATTGAGATGGTTATAGTGATGGCTTGTAACTAGGATAGTGCCGTCTTGGTGGTGCTCTTCGGCTTTAATTAAGCGGTGAGCGTAGTCATAGGTATAGTGTTTTTCTACTCTTTCGTCAGGCCCTTTTTCATAGAGAAGATTGTTCTCTTCGTCATACTGTTTTTCTAAAATATGACCGAGGGCATCTTTTTCCCAAATGATTCTTCCTCGTAGGTCATATTTGTATTCTTGGGTGTAGGAGAGCTTTAGGTCAGCGTCATAGACCTCCATTTTTGTCACGCGGCCGTGCTGATTGTAAAAGTAAAGGACTTTCTTCAAAAAGGCGTGCTGCTTAGTAACCGTATCGTAGTAGATCGTGGTTTCTTGGATCGGCTTTCCAAAGAGAGGCATGTTGATGTGGTGTTCTCGGAAGGTTGAGACACGTTCTGTCACATTGGTGAGGTCTTCAAAGTTACGTCCAGAGCCATTGTCATGCGTTTCGCAAAAGCAGTTTCCAGCGGCATCGAAATGTTTAAATTCGCGCAGTACAATGCCTTTATCCCCTTTCACGTATCTAGTCGTTAATATATTCGTTTTCGGCACATAGATGTACTCAATTGTGGGGCCTTCATCTTCTCCTTCTTCGATAAGGTTGTTTAACGCATCGTACTTGTACCATCGGGAATATTCTGCGTGTTTGCCGGAGCCTGTGAGATCACCCGATAACGTTTCTTTTAAAATATTTCCTTTCTCATCATAGACATAAGAGGTTGTTCGCAGTTCGTTTCCGAAGGCATCCCGATCCGATTTTGACAAAAGATTATGACGATGCCATTCATAGGTCTCCTGATGATCCATGATAAAGGTGGGATGCTGACCTTTAAAATATTCAATTTTGGTAGGCCTTTCGTGCGTGTTATAATGGTAGGTGATGCGGTTAAGATGGGCGTTATAGACATCTGTTGAACCAAAGGCTAAGTCGGATTCCTGCTCATTCCCCTCATAAGTCAGGTGATATCTAAATCTATAGGTCGTAATGGGATCCTTGGAAACACCCACAGGTTCTTTAAGTTGTTTGACACGATTGATTGTGTTATATTTTGCTCGATTTCTCAGTATGTCCTTTCCTCGCTTTGTCGAGACGTTTCCGATCCCATCCAAACCATTTTGACCACTAGAATAAAATTCGATTTTCAAAAAATTGCCTGTCACACATTCACGTGAGTTGATTACCATGCGGTCTTCGCCGCGATGGTGATAGGTATAGAAACGCGTGGGACAATCAGAGCCTTCTATTTTGGTGATATAGTGCCGACAGCCCTTTTCCGGACCAACGCGATAGCTATAGCCTTTTAGAGAATAGTGCACATAGCGACCATCATGAGTTCTGACCCATATTTCACTGGGATGCTCATCGTACCTAAAATAGATGTCGGCGTAGAGGTTGCCATGGCTGAAAGCTTTGATGCCTTTTACAGCATCTTTTAGGGACTTTCTGTAGGTATATTCAAATTTTGTCTTATTTAACTTTTGACAGCAGCGTTCGCTGAATGGTTTCAATTCTTGCACTTTGCAACATTTATCAAAAGTACGAATGTCGCCTGAGCAGCTTTTTGCAATAGCTACTTCATTTTTGACATCCAATTCCACACTGTTATTGAAGACGTTATATCTTCCTGAACCGGGGTTTGTATATCCGCTCATGTAACCGGGATCAAATATGACTTTATTTCCACTTTCTTCTACGGTTTGCCTGCTAAAATAGGGAATTACACCTCCCGAATCTTCCCCACAATATAGGTAATAGGGGTATTCCTCACGTTTAGGCGTTTCCAAGATAAACTGGTGAGGATGAGACATCCACCAGCTGCTGCCCATATTGGAAGTTGAATGGCTGCTGCTAGAGTAGCCATGATCGATGACGACAGGAGTAGGGCCGTCCAAGACCATGCCAACGCCATAGTCGACAAAGTCACCGGTGATCACGCTGACACATCCATGAACAATCGTATTAACAAGGTTTTCAGTGTTGGCTAATGAGGAGGGCGGAAAGAATTCTCGTAGTGAAGATTCCTCTGCAAAAACGTTTGAAAACCAAAGACTTAGGACAAGAAAAAGCACCTTCCATGGCATTTTGAGCAGCTCCGTTTGCAATTTGGCAAAAAAACTACACAAAGCCAAAAACAAAATCAAACAAAATTAATTTCTTAACATTTTGAATATCTGAAAGGAAAGATAAACATGATAAGCAGGATCGCCTTCGGCGGCAGGATTGAATGAGCGGGACCGCGAACCGCTTTCACAAGAATTACACGAAAATTGCACGAGAATAGCACAATACTATTATCATCGTATTCATGTTTTCAACTATTAGAGATGGTATTATCATATATTGAATTCCTAATTTTTGGCAGATGAATTCGCATAAGTTGTTACAAAAACTTATAGTGTAACTATGAACGTTTCATAGAGGGCAAACACTCACAATTTCAGCCCAATGCAAGTGAATTTTGTCTTTCTAATTCTCTTCTTAAAAGAGGTCTTACCAATGCTTGTGAAGAGATCAATGGACAGACTAATCCAAAAAATCAACGCATTAAATTGGTGAATGGCCGTCCTCAGTTAACTAATGGTTCCAAGACTTTGCAGTTATTTAAGAGAAGAGAACTTGAAGTGATTCAACGCCCTATTGATCATGACGATCTCTATGAACCATTCTTCAACCCTCCTAGAAAGAAACCTAAAGTAACTACCTATTTACTCGAAGAAGAGAGATTTCCTAATAGCCAAATGTATGTCTATAAGTATGACTACAAACCTAATAAAAATGACATTTTGGAGTCCATCATTGCAAAAAGTACCTCCAATGCCATTTTTAGCGAGGCTCATTTCTCTCAACGGAAGGATCTAACCGGAATCTCTGTTCAAGGAAGCTCCGAAAAATTGAAAGCCATCTATCACTATACCCGAGTGAATGAGTTGCGGCTTCTCAGTTCTGTGGATCGTCCAAACGGCCCGAATGAATCCTTTAAGTACGATTCGCATAACCGCTTAAAGACAATTTTTCGTCCCGACGGACACCGCTTAGATATTAAATATTATCATCAAGGCAATAACCCAGTAAATGGTGTCAATCATTATCTCGGTGAATTAGATGGGCGATCAGGACGTGTTAGAGAACTGCTTGAACCAGTAGGACCAGGCGGAAAGCTAATGCCCACTTATTCGTTTCATTATCACCATCATCAGCCTGTTACAACTGTCTATGATGTTGTGGGACATCCTACAGAGTACACCTACAATAACTTTAGACAATTAACAAAAATCACTTCTACACTTTATGGTAAACCCTATTCTAGCCTTCAATATACTTGGGGAAAGAGACAGAATTTTGGCAATCTTATTTCTCGTTCGGCTCATTCAGCTACAGGAGAGCAGTTATTTTCTCAAACATATGTCTATGATGGTAATGGAAATCCCATTCAAGAAAAGTATGAAGGAAATATCCGAGGTAATCAAGAACAGGATTGTTTATTAATCGAGCGCACATACAGCACAGATGGATTAAACCTACAGCTTCAAGAACGTACAAGTCGTTCTGAAACTACCTATGATTACATTCCAGAAACTAATCTGCTCAAAGCCCAATACCTTTGGGTCGATGGCTGCATAAGAGAAAGACACTTTTATCACTATGATATCAATGGCATTCTTATTAAAGAGATCTGGGACGATGGCGTAGTTTTGGAAGAAGATGATATCTGTCATATTACTGAAAGGCATATCCGTGAAACCATACCTCGATTAATCACACCATTTGGTTTACCAAGTATTGTCTTAGAAAAAGCATTAGATCTTTCTACTGGGAAGGAAATACTCATTAAGCGCACCGATTATGATTATGATTTGGAAGGGCATATCACTACTGAAAACTATTACAATGCCGATCAAGTCTACTGTGGTTCTTTGCTAAAAGAGTACGATCATAAAGGCAATTGTATCAGCGAAACAAATCAGATCGGTGAGAGAACTCAAAGAACTTATGATGCTAATGGCAATATAGCCTACGAACAGGGTCCTCGTTTAGATTATCATAAAGAATATGGATTTGATTGCTGCAACCGCAAAATCTGCTGTGTTACAGCACTTGGTACAGGCCAACGCTTGCACGAATCTTATCGCTATAATACTTTAAGCCAAAAAACAGCTCTTATAGACCACTATGGAAATGAAACAAACTATTGCTATGATGAACTAGGACGGCTGATAGAAACCTTTTATCCAACTGTTTTGGATGAATTTGAACGACCCTACCGGCCTACTGAGAAACGATCCTATAATGAACTTGGCCACTGCACCTCCGTGACTGATCCTCGCGGCTTTACAACTACAACTCAGTATACTGTCCAAGGCAAGCCTACCCAAACCCATTACTCCGATGGATCGATCGAAAAACGTACCTATACCATCGAAGGATGGCTAGAATCCGTTACAGATCCTACTGGAGTTACCACTCTTTATAGCTATGACTATCGCGGCCGTATTGTCCGTACAGATGCCCTTGCGCCTTCTGGTGAAATACTTCGTAGCACATCTGCAACTTATAACAACTTTCATCTTCTCTCTGAAACCGATGCCATGGGCCTAGTCACTACCTACACCTACGATTACACAGGAAGGAAAAAGTCCATTCAAAAAGAAGAAAAAGAGACTCTCTTTGTTTATGATGCCAAAGGCCATGTGTCTGAAGAACGAGAAAAAGTTGGCGATGATTACCGAGTGCACTGCTATTACTACGATGGATTAGACCGCATCTTTTCAGAAGAATTTCGTGATAGCCAAGGCAAGCTCTTTGAAAAAAAAGAGTATGCCTACGACCAAGATGGTAACCGTATTCTTGAAAAGTATTTCGATGGAAATGAGTTTTCATACACATGGACTGACTATAATTTCCAAGGCAAACCCATTAAAATTACTGATGCCGAAGGAAATCAAACACACATATTTTATCACACAGAACATCGCAACGAGCTTAATCAATGCGTTGCGTGTAAAGAAACAATTGATCCTCTTGGTCGACGCGTGGTCATCGAATATGATGCACTGCAGCGTCCTCTGCGTACATTTACTCTAGGTATAATGGGAGAGCATTTGCATATTGAATTCCTTCTTTATGACAAAGCAAGCAACCCTCAAAACAGACGACAATGGATTTATGCGGCTGGCAAAAAAAAATGTGAAGTCCTCAATGCCCAGCTCTTTGATGGAATGCATCGTATGGTTTATCAGGTAGAGGCTGTGGGCACTCCTGAACAGAAAACCACAACTAATTCTTACGACCATGCAGGCAGAAAGATCCAAACACTCAAACCTGATGGAGTAAAACTCTTATACAGCTACGATCCACTTAGCCGTTTAAGCCACATTCAATCTACAGATGGAACTATTGATTACTCCTATACCTACGATCTGAATGGACATATCCTAACTGTTCACGATAGCACTACGCAAACAACTACCTACCGACAATATGACTCCTACGGAAGAATGCACTCTGAGACCCTAGCCAATGGTTTAACACTCAGTTTTGGATATGATGAACTGGATCGACATATCTCCACACAGCTCCCTGATGGAACAGATATTCGCTATACATATAATCCTTGCCACTTAGAAACCATTCAGCGCAAAGATTATAATTCCACATTTGTCCACAGATTTGGTCAGTTAACTACACTCCATTTGCCAAAAGAATTAGGTACAATTAGCTATACCGTAGATAAAGTAAGAAGACCTATAGAAATTAGTTCACCTCATCATCATGAAACCCTTAGGTATGATGCCGTCTCCAATGTTGTGGCACATAATAATAACAGTTATAGCTACAACGAATTAGATCAGCTCGTCTCCGAAAAAGGTAGCTTTACCCATGATTATCAGCTCGATTCCCTACATAATCGCCTTCAACTCGATGCTGAACAACATCAACATAATGCCTTAAATCAGCTTCTTCAGGCAGGACAAACAACTTATCACTATGATCTCAATGGCAACCTCATTCAGATAGGAAATACCCATACATTCAAATATGATGCCTTCGATAGATTAGTAGAGGTCACTAAAAATGAAGAAAAAATAGCTTATCAGTATGACCCCTTCCATCGACGTATTAAAAAGACATCTTCTTCCCAAGAACAACTCTTTCTCTATCAAGGCGATAATGAAATTGGCTCATGCACACCTTCTGGAAAGATCACAGAGCTCAGAGTCCTCGGATTGGGTAAAGGAGCCGAAATTGGTGCAACAGTTGCCTTTGAGTTTGATAATGAGCTCTATGTACCCATTCATGATGCCTTTGGAAATGTCACACACATCCTCAATGCACGTGGAGAGGTCATTGAACAGATCAACTATAGTGCCTTTAAAGAAGAATCCTCCACAGGAATCCAAAAAACTCCTTGGCGTTTTTCTTCCAAACGCTGCGATCCAGAAACAGGCTTTATCTACTTTGGCAGACGCTACTATATGCCAGAACTAGGCCGCTGGCTAACTCAAGACCCCATCGGTTTCAACGACGGACCCAATTCCTATGCCTATTTACATCACAGCCCACTCTCTTATAACGATCTCTATGGACTTTGGTCAGTTTCTTTTGAAGGTTGTGTACGCACAGCGTTCACTATAAGAAATTTTATGATGAACGTATGGGATACGACCAAAAAAGCCGGAAGAGGCTTCAATACAGGCCTGTACAATGCGTTTTGCGATCCGGCAAAAATCATTTATAAAGAAGAAAACTCAAATAAGAGTCGTTGTGAATCAAACTTTGAAAGAGTGGGTGAAATAGCTGGGATAGGAATAGGTTTTATTCCCATAGCAAGGGGTGTCCAAGGAGTATACAGATTCTACCAATACTGTAGATTAGTACGTACTGCATACAATCTTGCAAATTTAGCTAGAAATAATTCTAAACAAGAAATTGGATATGAGTTACCATCCATTACAAATGATACCCCCTCACTTGCGACTCAAGAACTTGCAATAGAGGGAGTGAAAAACGGACCTGGTTGTAGTGCTGCTAATGCTGTTCGATTAAAGAACTCCCTTGCTGCCAGAGAAATTACTAGTGGCCATGCTTTTGAGAAACATGTTTTATACCAAGGAGAATTTACTGGATTGATTCGCACGAGAGAACAGTTTGCAAATCATATTGAAAATATTTTAAATATTCCTAGTGCATTCAAACAGCTTAGAAATAACCGAACCGCATATTGGCATGAGGAAACAGGAACAGTAATAATTCGTAATCCAAACGCATTAGATGGGGGCACTGTTTTTCAGCCAAGGGAAGGTTTTAATTATTACGAGACTCTTAGATAAATATGGAATTATTAGAAAATAGTTTAACATCAGCTGATATTCGATTGTCTATTGATGAATTACTGACAATTCATCAATCTTTAAATGAAGTTTGTAATGGAATTGATTTATTCGAATTCCAAACGCGCATTGGGGTATCTAGAGAAGAAGTTTTACACTTAATGAAAATAATTAGCCAAATCATTAAAAAGATAGACGAAAAGATGCCAAAAGAGAGCTAAATAAGGGGTCAGGCTTGGGCTGTTAAAAATCAACGATTTTTGACAGCCCAAGCCTGACCCTCTTATTCTCTTATTATTAAAAAATAATCAGCCAGGATATACAATAAAATTAAAGATTGATGGAAAAAAGAGTGGTGGATTTTGGACTAAAGAGGGTAAAATAATTACTTTCTGGGGAGACTAAAAATGAATATCGAAAGAAGAATGCTTAAAAATTTATTTTTAGAATTAAGGGATATGAAAATTCCAAAATTTTCACAAAATGATAAAGTAGATGATTGTGTAGAACAAATAATAGAACTTGATTCTTATTATGCCGGTTTAGCATTATCAACTTCAGAAAGTAAAAAACCTTTTAAAGAAAATCTTTATGATATTAGAGAACTGAAAAAAAAAATTTTAATCTAGTTCATGTTGATAACTACAAAGAAAAAGAAATTATAGAAGACTGTAAAACATACTTAAATAAAATTGAGCAAATAGATGCTTTATTACGTAAGTTATCCTAATCAGCAGAAGAATAAGGGGTCAGACTTCATACTTCACTTAAATAATATGGATCAAGTTGTGAAATGTAAAGCATGACCCTCTCACATAAAAATATGAATGATTTTGATAAAAGACAGCTAATCCTTATGTTGCAAACAATAAATAATTATAAGTCAGATAAAGTAGGTATTTCAAGAGTAATCAATAATATTGGAGGACTCTTAAATGTTTTAGAGGATTTTGATTTAAACTGGAAAGAAAAAGTACGTTCATACTGGTTTGATTTAGAAATAGAATATTCTGTAGCACTTTCAAAAGGTATTACAAACTTTGATACTGAATCTCAAAATACTATTAGGAACGCTATCGAAGAAATTGCGAAACTAGTCGAATCAAAACTAAAACTGTATAACGACGCAGAGTTTGATGATATTGAAGCACAAAAATAAGCTAGTTCTCAATCAAACTGTTCGGGATTAGATCTGTAATCTGCAATGTACAAAAAAGCAAACGATAACCTTGCCTAAAAATGCAGAATTGCAGGCCTAACCTCGAACACAATCAGGAGCACCTAATCCAGGATTTGGCTCATGAGTACAAATTTTAATAACTTACCTTGGCATGATGCAAACTTACAGACTATTTATATTGATAGACAAAAACCGGGAGAGCAAGATGTTATTAAACTTTTAATAGATTGGCCTGATAGAATTAGTGCATCTATTATTGAATTTTATGATTGTTATGCTTTAACCATGAATATGAATTTTGGTATTGTCGCCTCTGAATCTATTTTGTCAGCAGAATGTCTTGCTGACTCTAAAGAATTGGACGCTTTTCGAAAAGAATGGTCAAAAGCTGGTATTAATCTTGAAAATCTCAAATGTTTTAAATTTATAACTAATTCAACAAATAGTACTATAAATATTTTTGCTTTAGGTTTTCAGATGTGTTAGGGGTCAGACGTTGAAAATTTAGTAAACAAGTCACGTCTGACCCCTTTCTCTCCAAGAACTCGCGTAGTCAATATTTTATCAAGTGTTAGATCTTGATTAATGGATGGTTATCGATCCATTCGTTAGCTCTTAGATAAGCGCGTTTATAGAATATGTCATTGGGATTTTTGTTGAGGGCTTTTTCTATGGCCTTTTGGGAATAGCGATCTCCTGCTTTTGCGGCTAGAAAAGTCCACAGCCATTCATTTTCAAGGCTCTGCTTTACCCCTCTGCCATATTTATAGGCATTTCTTAAGATTGCCATGCAGCATGCATCTCCTGTTTCTGCACCTTTTTGTGCCCATTCAATTCCTTTTTTTGGCTCATTTGTAAAGCTGTAGTAATAGTCAGCAAGGAGTTTTTGTGCTTCGGGTTTACCTTCTGTTGCTTCTTTTTCAACGATTTTTTTACCTTTTTCAACAATTTGTCGGATCTCTTCTTCGTCGTCTAAAGAAGCAATGACTTCCATTGGCTGATCAACACCTAACCAGAAAAAGTGTTCTCGTGAAGTTTTGGCTGTTAATTCAGTAGATTTTACTGTAGTTAAAACGAGTGTCAATAAAATAAGGTAATTTAAAATTTTCATTTTCTGATCCTTCATCAAATGGTAAATCTGTTTGAAATGGTTAGTTATTGTATGCATTCGCAGCTTTAAAATTCAATGGATTAGTGGAGTCTCTATTCTTGAGTTGCGATTTTTGTAATGAAGGTTGAGTCGTGTGAAACGGCTAAAATGGCTCCTTCAAAATACACTTAGTGTTGAAGAGAAGGGGTCAGGCTTCACACTTCACTATTTCATATTTTTTAAGTGAATTGTGAAGCCTGACCCCTACTCCTGACCCCTACTTTCAGATAGATTTCTGGAGGGTATCTTCATAATACGTCAGGTAACCAGTCTGCGGGTCCAAGATATCCACTTACTGGCTGAATGAAGAACATGCTTGCAATTTTTTTGATTGTGTCTATCAGTACAGCTATAAGCCCCGTTTCTAGGGCCACAGCTACAATTTTTCTAGCAAAATGTATTCCTGGTGAGGCTGCTGCTGTAAGAAATACATGAGAGAAACTTAAATATAATGCAGCTAAACCATTTTCAACTAAGATAACTGTAAAAAATCTTCTTCTCGTCGAATTATGAGGGCATATCATATTAAATAAGTCGTATGATTTTCTGATAAAAGCATAATTCGACTGAGCTAAAGTATTAGGATTTACATTTTGAATCATTACAGCTACTTTTCTACCTAGCCAAAGACTAGCAAATAACGGGGTTAGTTTAACTACCAAGGGAAAAAAACAATATGGTGCTACTATTAAGGCGTTCATTTATGTAATTCCAATTCTATAAGTAAAATAATGGCTTAAAAAAGATAGTATTACTAAAAGCGATCATTAAATTCAAGCATGTTCATCGCTAGCGCACGATTAAATAACTTAATGATTGTGGTCGGTAATTGGGCACGGTTCCTGCATAAATGCATAATCTTTAAAATATTTGAAAGATAAAGTTATGCGTTTATTCAGGAACAGGCCCCAGACACTATCTTACCAATCATTCTCATCATTTTTGAATTTATGTGCGGTTATATTTGCCAAGTTTATCATATCTGAGCGTGTAAATACTCGTTTGAAGTCTCTATTTAAAAAATCTTCGTCATTTATCCAGTTAACAATAGGTAAATTGTTGACTTCTTGTATATTGTGGTCATCTTTGACTATTTTATAATAAATTAAATCACAACTATCCCAATAATTTTCTTTACAAAGAAACTTTACTGCTGCTGTTGCAAATTTTTGGTTGGGGAAAAAGCCCTGACATGTTTTCTCAAAGGGTTTAACATTGTATCCTTGATATGTTCGGTAATCTTTGAAAAAGATGACGGCATAGGGATACTTCTTGGAGTATTTTGTAGTGCAATATTTAAGTAGATGTGCTTTTAGGTTTTCTTTGGATTGATCTCTTTCTGAAATGATTTGTAACTGTTCTGATAGCTCTGATTTTTGTTGAGGATAGGGTGTAAAGTCTGTTTTATCATAGCGTGATTGGGCTGTTTCGAAAGTTTGTTCGAGGGAAATAAGTTCTTTGGTGGCTTCCTGAGTCGTGTTTTGAAATTGGAGATGTTTTTCTGTGATGACGCGTACTCTAGCCATTTTAACAGGGGCGACTTCATAATAGACATAGGCTCTGGTTCTGTCTAACTGGTCATGAATGCAGAAGTGTTTGTATTGCCATGGCTGGAGATCAGCATTAGGTTTCCAATTCCAATAGATGCTAGTTATACATCTTTGAGTTTCCCAAAATTTCTCGGTGCAAGCTTTTATTTTCCATCCTTCAGGTAGGGTTGCAATACTGAAATAGTCTTTTTGTGAGGGGTTGTTGAAGGTGATACCGATTTTTTGCCAACCGTGAAGATATTGTCTTGTAGCGGGTAAATAGGCGATTGAATTTGTGGCCATAAAAAGTTTCTCCAATTTAGTGATGGCGCCAATAGTACATATTTTAGATTTATAAAAAATAGTAAATTAATTTTTTATAATTTGTTTTCAAAAATAGATTGGTAATTGACTTTAGAACAAAGGTAATTCAATATAGGTGGGCGTTTAAACCATAATTCATAAAGGAATACAAATGAAATATTTATTCGCTCTATTAACTGCTCTTATTGTTTGTTCATTCAATCTGCAAGCGCAAGATTGTTATGTTTGTGATGATGACTATGAATGTCTCTACTACCCTACTGTTCCCTTTCAATTGGGGGTGTTTCCTCCCCTTCAAACCACGAATGTGGATACGAATGTGCGGGGTTTACGCTTGAATCTGATCTATGGAAACAACGTGGATGTTTCTGGCCTGGATTTGGGTATTATTAACCGTGCTAGAGGTAATGGGACTGGCCTTGAAATTGGTCTTCTTAACTTTGTAGAAGGTGATTTTAGTGGTGTGCAACTTGGCTTAGCTAACTGTGTTAAGGGTAATTTCTATGGCTGGCAACGTTCTTACTACAATGAAGTAGGCGGAAATTTCTATGGTATTCAAGATGCTATCATCAATGTGACTTATGGGGATTTTTATGGTCTTCAGGGTGGCTGGGTGAATTATTCTAACAACCACAGTGGTCTTCAAGCTGGTCTGTTAAACATTTCCGGTGATGTATCTGGTGTTCAGTTTGGTGTTGTTAACTATGCGACTTCGCTGACTGGTGTGCAGATTGGTTTATTGAATATTCAGACGAATCGTACATACGTGAAGGCTCTGCCTCTTTTGAATATTAATTTCTAATTCTAGTATTAATCATCAGGCCTTTGTGGCCTGATGATTAATTGTCGAGTGACTTTGATTTCTGATCATACCAATACATGTCTTCGGGATAGGGTTCTGAAAAGAGGTCATGGGGAACGCGTATCCATTCTGGGAGATAAAAATCTTCTACAGATGCATTGAAACTGGGTCCTAACCAACCGTCAGGCACAAGAACTGTGTGGTTAGTATGTGGACTGAGATAGGCTGCCCACCAGGAGTAGGTGGAATTTGAGATAATGTGGTTGTGCATTTTGGAGAGCAGGAAGAGGTCGTGGAGATGGTTGTCATCAATGAAGATGAATGTTTTGTTGGGGAAGCATTCGGGAAATTTTTTCTTGCACCAGTTGATTCTATCGCTAAAGACGACAAAGAGGGAATCGTGTGGAAAGTACTCCATGGCTTTTTCAAAGTACTGTAGTCCTGGAAATGGGATATGGGGATGTGTCTTTCTATCGGAGGTGCGTACATGTACTCCTACAGTATTTGGTTGTGATAGGAGATCTCCATACTTATTTTGTAGATAGGTTTCTACTTCTGCTGAGGGTGCAAAGAGTTGTTTGAGCTGTTCTCGGTGGTGATCGAAGTATCTCCAACTGTTGAAAGGGCCTACAAGACATAGATCATTTTTATAAATGGGAATGGGCTTATAGCTCCAAGACATGTCGTAATAGAATGTCTGTATGGGCTTGGGATTTGTTGCTTTTAATCGAAAAAATATGTGGTCGCGATTGTATTGTCGGTTTCCTCCTGATTCGTTAAGAAATGGAAAAACGGGGATAAAATGGTTGTCCCAGGCATAGGCTAGGGCGGTGGAGATGCAAAAAAATTGGTTTCCTAATTGGTAGCTGTTTTTGAGTTCAAAATCTGTTCGGACTGTGACATATTTTGGATGGGATCTTTTTGCGGATAGGGAAAGGGGCGGTACGGCGGCAAGGCTGAGTATTATAAGGTATCTTAGGAGTGAATGCATTTTTTTTGAATTTGTTAACTGTTTTTTAGAATTAACTCGGCATGGAGTGCTGCTCCATAGATGAGGCATTCTTCATCTAGATCAAAGCGTGGATCGTGGACCATGCGTGTAAAGCCTTTGGCTTCGTTACGGCATCCTAAATGGATATAGCAGCCTTTAATCTTCTCGGCATAGTAAGCAAAGTCTTCGCCTCCCATCATCTTTTGGGCTGGAAAATCGATATTATTTTCTCCTACGAGTGTGGCTGCAATGTCTTTGGCTTTATGGGCTAATGCATGATCATTATAAGTTACGGGATAGCCGTGGATATAGTTCATGTCTGCTTTAGCTTGATGCATGGCTGTGATGTGGTTGAGGATTTGTTCCATTTTTTGTTTGATCTGCTGCTCGACTTTTTTGTCAAAGGTGCGGACTGTGCCTCGGAGGATGCAGGTGTCGGGTATGACGTTATAGGCTGTGCCTGCATGAATTTGGGTGATTGTAAGGACGGCGGATTGGAGTGGGTCAATCTGTCTGGAGATGATGTTTTGGAAGGATTGGATGATTTCGGCTGCAATGACAATGGGATCGATGGCTAGATGGGGAGTTGCGGCATGGCCTCCTCTACCTGTGATGGTTATTTCGAAGGTGTCTGGAATGGCCATGGCAGGGCCTACACATATTCCATATTGGCCTACAGGCAGTGTGGGCCAGACGTGAAGGGCATAGATTTCATCGATATTTTCGAGTACTCCGTCTTGGATCATGGCTGGGGCACCGCCAGGGAGCTGCTCTTCGTTGGGTTGAAAGATAAAGCGTACGTTGACTTTTAATTCGTTGCGTATGTTTGAGAGGATATTGGCGGCTCCGATGAGCATGGCGGTGTGTGCATCGTGTCCACACATATGTGCGCGAAGCTTAACTTGCGATTTGTAAGGGACATCATTTAACTCGTCCATGGGCAGGGCATCCATGTCAGCGCGTAGGGCTATCCACTTTGTGGCTCCTGGAATGGTGAGGTCTGCGACGACGCCGGTTTTTCCAACATTTGTTTTAACGGTGAGGTTGAGTTTTTGCAGTTCTTTAGCGACGATACCGGCGGTGCGTTGGACGTCGAAACCGACTTCTGGATTCATGTGGAAGTCGCGCCGGAGTTGGATCATCTGTTGATGGAGTTTTTGTGCTAGGGATAGGCTTTGGGATGATTTGTTCATTGTGCTACCTGTAGGGATTTTTTGCGCATGTTGATGCTGATCATACCGACGATTCCGGCGAAGAGTACCCAGAGGATGGTGCTGATGGTTCCTCCAATGAGTGTGGTGAGTGATGTGAGTAGGAAGGGTGTCATTCCTCCAAAGACTCCTGTGGCGACGTTGTAGGAGATGGCCATGCCAGTGGTGCGAATGGGGGCTGGGAAGGCTTCAGCGAGTAGTGTGGCGAGGGGTATGGTGGTTAAGATGCCAAAGAAAGCGCAGATGAGTTCGAGTATAATGACTAGTGCGATATTTCCTGTCATGATGCCTAGCAGGCAAAATGGAGCAATCAAAGTTAGGATGCTGAGACTAATAAAGTAGATTTTTTTCTTATCATAGTTGTCTGCAAGGTATCCTGAAAAGGGTAATAGAATACAAGAGAATAGGAGTGGGATTAGGCTAACGATGAACGAAAGATAGAATTCCCAATTCATTTTTTGGATTAAATAGGCTGGAAGATAAATGTAGAGGACGTAAAGCCAGATGGTACCAGGTAAGATGAGACCGATTACTTGTGCAATGCTTGCGGGGTAATTTAAGAGGACTTTTTTAATGGGCTGATGTTCAATGGTATTAGTTTTATTGAGGTGAAGAAAGGTGGGAGTTTCAGCTGTTTTTTGACGTATGTAGTAGCTGAGGAAGGCAATAAAGAAGCCAAAGATAAAGGGAATGCGCCAGCCCCAGATTTGCATTTGGTCATGAGGAATATAGATTGTCATTAGAGCACCAATAGTTGCCCCGCAGGCTAATCCGAAGGTGGATCCTACAAATATCCAGGACATATAATAGTTTTTTTTGCCTGGAGGAGCGTGCTCAAAGATGAATGTCATGGCCCCTGTGTACTCACCTCCTAAAGAAATACCTTGACATAAGCGCAAAAGAACTAAGAGCAGAGGTGCCCAAACGCCTATTATGTTGTAGGAAGGGAGGAGGCCGATCAAGCAGGTACTGACTGCCATGAGCTGCATAGAGAGAAGCATGCCCTTTTTTCGTCCATATCTATCACCAAGCTGACCAAAGAAGCATGCACCTAGCGGGCGACTTAAAAATCCAATAGCAAAGATGGCAAAGGTTTTGATCAGAGAGGTGAAAGGTGTATCATCGGGAAAGAATTGGCTAGAAAAAATGGGAGCAAAGAAGCCGAAGAGGAGAAAGTCGTAGCTTTCTAGAGCATTTCCTAGTAGAGCTGCAAAAATATAGCGCCGTTGCATGGAACGAAATATACAGCTTAAGGATATTCTTAGCTACGATCTATTTACTTGTCTAATCGAACGATTTTTATGGTATCGGGAATTTTCAGTTTTCCTTGGAGTGTGATTTTTTTGCATCCTGTGAGATCAAGGAATTCGAGATGAGGACATAATTTAGTTATTTTTTTTAGTTTTGAATCGGATATTTGAGAAAACCTTAAGTTGAGTTTAAGCAAGTGTGATAGATTTTTTAAAAGAAGCAAAAGCTCCTTTATACCTGTTTTATGAACTCTTTTTAATCCTAGTGATTCTAGATGACGTAAGTCAAATGTTCTTAATATTTCAATGTGCTCTACATTCTTTTTCACGGGAAAAGAGAGACTTTTTAAGTGTACACAATCTTTTAATAAGTGAGATAATGTATCTGATTTTATTTTAAATCCATTAATATTCACTGCAATAAGCTGATGACAGGATTTAACTACCTTAATAATTAAATCATCAAAATCGAAGTGAAAACTTTTATCAGCGCTTATTGTGAGGCTTTTTATTGAACTGAACAGCTGTATTTTTTCAGTTCTAAAGTTCGGCAGATTATATTTATTAAGGACAAGATGCACTACTTTTTTTACTACTTTTTCTTTTACTGCTTCTTCTTTGGTACAAATGGGTTCAGTAACGTTAAATAACTTTAAAACATCGATACGGTTTTGATTGAAAGCTATAGTATGAGGCGAATCTTCAGGATATTCTTTCGCTTCGATAAAACTAATTTTATCCGTTACGTTTTCAATTAAAAATTTGATGTGATCTATACTTGCGTGAGCTTTGAGAGCTACGATAAGGACAAAACTCATAGACTTTAGTAAATATTTCTTTTTATGTTCATAATTAGCATAATTATCTTTATTTTCTTGAATTAACTTCTCAATGGCTGCAGCATTATAGGGCGTGGCAGCTATAATGATTTGGCAAACGAACCTATGTAATGCTATTGCTGGATCTTCCAAAATTGGAGTGGGCTGTTCCAAAAATTTTGATTGAATGGGAGTAAGGGATGCCATGATTAACTTTAATTATGTGCTTGAGCTGACTTCTATGTCAGCGGGTATTAATTCTTCGCTTTCCTTACGACCTTTAATATCCAAATAGAGCCATGTGGAGAATATGGGCCACCAGCTGTAGGTCAAAATGGAGGAGAGCGAAAGTTTGAAAGAAAGCGAAAAGATAAGATAAAAGATGACTTCGAGAACACTTACGATAGAAACAAGAAAGAGGAGGACAAGTCCATAGCCCAGTATACGCCATCGAAATCCTTTAACGAGTTTCCAGCTGCGTTTTCTGCTGTTACGGCTGATATATTGACCGTCATTGGCCTCTGCAAACATGACAGGAAAGGTAAGGCTATAGTTAATCATGACAAGTATTCCAGGAATAACTAATAAAAATGTACCGAGCATGGTTAAAAAGCCGATAAAAAACTGCGTTCCAAAAAAGACCAACCATCTTTTTTTGAGAATTGTGAGTGCATCGTCCCAGCTGAATGTTTCTCCTCGACAGGCTTTGCTAGCGACAATATAGGCATAGGCAGTGGCTGTCATTTGGAGCAGGAATGATAAAGCTAATATGAAGAAATAGGTGAGATTCAGTAAAGGTGTGAGTGTCGTTATCGATGCTGTCTCAGTGTGAAATTGTGGGTATTTATAAGCAATGATGGTATTGAAGAACATAAGAGGAAATAGTGCAATCATCATGACTATTGCGAGAGGGATAAATTGCTGTCTCCACACTTTAAAGGTCTCACTGAGCATTTGACCTAAGTTCATGGGTGTATTAACGATCATAGAACTTCTCTCGTAATTTGATTAGCTTAACATTATACATACTTGTCGAAATAAATGGAATCGACTTCGACATTATATGGGATGGCTAAGATTTGACAGGTCGGGCAGCGAGTGGACATCTATGGACGGATATGGACTTTTATGGACTAGAATGGACAAAGGAGGCTGTCCATACTAATCCTGGCTGCTTCACAGCTGCTCATTGATGCCTAATTGTGAAAGGATTTTGCCATAATTGGGTTCTTGTGCAATTTCGGGAACTTGTTCTGTGTAGATGATTTTCCCCTGTTCGTCGAGGAGGATGGCTGCGCGTGAGAGCAGGCCTTTGAGAGGGCCGTCTTTAATTTGTATGCCGTAGTCTTGGCCGAGGTTGCTATTAAAAGCGGAGAGGGTTTCTGCTCCGGGTAGGGATTCAGAGCTGCAGAAGCGGTTCATGGCAAAGGGAAGATCTTTGGAGATATGCAGGACGGCGATTTCGGGATGTTCGGCGAGGAGTGCGTTAAAGCGTCGGACGCTTTGGGCGCAGACTCCGGTGTCGAGGCTAGGGAAGAGGTTTAGGAGGATTTTTTTGCCTTTATAGTTGTCTAGGGTGGCTTCGGAGAGGTCTTTGCGGACGAGGGTGAAGGAGGGCGCTTTGGAACCTATGGAGGGTAGGTTTCCTACAGTGTGGATGGGTTTGCCTTTGAAGGTGATGTCTGCCATGGTAGTTCCTCATATTGATTAATTTTTTTTAGAATACTCTTCTTAAATTGAGCTGTCAAATTGTTGCATGCAGTTCTTCGGGAATGTAGTCCATTTTGCGGGTGAGGTAGACTTTGCCTGGGGAGATGCCTGAGGGTTCATGTAGGGTTTTGTTTAGTTGTATTTCGAGGGCTTCCATTTGGCGTGGAGTGAGGCCTGGTAGGAGTATATTGAGTTCGTTGGATGGTCCTTTTCCTTGAAAGATGAGAGCTTGTGGAGGAAGTATTTTTTTGATGACGTCGACAAGTAGGTGTAGTTCGCTAAAGAAGATGTTTTCGGATGAGGTGCGTAGAACGACATGAAAGGAGGCGAGATAGAATCTGAGCTGTTTGGCTAGGGAGAGGAGATATCTGTAGAGAATGTGATAGAGAGCATCAGAGTGGACTTTTCGTTGACGTGCGTAGATGCTGCCTTTGAGGGCTTCTTGGTAGCTACGTGCTAGTGCGTAGACGTGGCCGATAAATTGACAAAATCCTTGAGCGATAATGATGGCTGTTGAGTCGAGGGATCGTTCTTCCATCTCTTCGATTTTGAGCATGCCAAAGACTTCATTCGTGTCGGGATCGCAGAGTGGCGCTGCGAAGATGCCATGCTTCTGTAGGATGGTCGCCTGGCTGGGTTGGGATATACTAATGATTTCTCGTTGTGTGACGACACTGAAATAGAGGGGTTCATCTAATCCTATGCGTAGTGGATAGGTCTCTTTGGATTTCCAACCGTGTGAAATGAGGACTTCAAGTCCGCCGGGGCCATTGGCATAGACAGAGAATTTTTCTGGGGCCAGAATGGATTCTATGGCGCCTTCAAGGGAGAGGAGTATCTGTGTAGGTTTGATATTGATGAGTGATAGTAGGGCGTAGATGATGTTTTCGAGCTTTTGTTGAGAGCTTTTTAGGCTATCTTGGAGAGATTTATTGGTTCTTGAGGCTTCTCCAAGGTTATGGATAAGCATTTCATTGCTTTTCGTAAGCGTTTTGAGCTGCTCTTGGTATTGTTCAATGGCGATGCTATGTTGGCAGCGGATTTCGCCAAAGACGACGGCGGAAAAGAGCCATAGGAGAGGAGCTCCAAAGAATTGCATGGACATTGAGAAGTCGGGATTGGATTCTGCAGCGTAGAATTGGATGACTAGATAGATTAGGGAGCTTAACAGGACGGAAAAGATTCCTTCTACGGTTCCGTAGAGAGAAGCGATCATGCTGCAGAGAAACCAGAATCCATAAAATACGATACCAGGTGCAAGTTCACCACCTCCTAGCATATAATGGGCGATGGTGAGCAAAAGAGTGCCGAAGGCTGCTTGAATGAGCCCTTTTTTGGAATAGGAAAACCTATTCGTCTCGAGAGTTGTTTTTGGCATACAAATTTATTCTATAATGCAAACAATTATTTTTTTAGTACTAGATCTTCAAGAGTTTGAATCCAAGTTAAATTCGTATTTAGGCTTGGAACAAGATCTAGTTGCTCTCCCCCCTGTTTTTTAAATAAATGAGAGTATTCTACTTTTATTTCATAGAGAGTTTCGAGACAGTCAGCGACGAAGGCAGGGCTAAAGACTAAGAGTTTTTTTATTCCTAGTTTTGCTAGCTGTGTCAAGGTATCTGTAGCGTAGGGCTGTAGCCAGGGGTTGCGCCCTAATCGGGATTGGTAGCAAAGGGAGGTGTGTTCTAGAGGTAGCTGTAGATGGTTGGAGATGGCCTGTGCAGTGGCGTGGCATTGTGCTGCGTAGCAATGTTTGTTGTCTGAATTGATTTGTTTGCAGCATATTTTGCTATTGAGACAGGTGCCAGATTTATCAGCTTTTTTAATTTGCCTTTCAGGCAGACCGTGGAAACTGAAAAGAAAGTGGTCGTAGTGAGATAGGTTGAAGGCGCGAGCGTTTTCAGAAAAAGACTTAACTAAAAGAGGATGAGTAGGATACGAATTAATAAAACGCAATTCAGGAAGAGTATTCCATTTCTTGAGCTGTTCCATGACTTTCTGGTGAATAGATCCTGTTGTGGCAGAGGTGTAGTGTGGAAAGAGAGGAAGAATGATCAATTCTTTCAGATGCATTTTTTCTAGTTCTTTTAGGACATCGGGAATAGAGGGCGTTTGGTAGCGCATGGCAAGAGAGACATGGAAAGAATCGCCAAGTTTTTCTTGAAGTAAACGCTGCACTTGAATGCCGTAGGTGAGGAGCGGAGAGCCTTCTGGAGTCCAGATGGATTGATAGGTAGCTGCCACAGTTTTGCATCTACGTGGAACAATGATTCCCCGTACGAGGAGCTGTCTTTGAAGCCACGGGACATCCATTACTCTTTCATCAGTTAAAAATTCGACGAGATATTTATGCACATCTTTTGGCCGCGGAGATTGAGGAGTGCCGAGGTTGACTAAGAGAACGCCTGTTTTAGCTTTCATTGAATTCCTATGTTGTAGAAAATTATGATGTGTATACCATCATAGGAAGTTTTATGGAATTTGATCTGTTATTAGATAATTATGCCGAGCTCCTGATTTGTCATGGACTGAATGTGCAAGAGGGTCAGGTGGTTAATGTCCAGGGCGAGATGATTCATCGCGACTTTATTTTCCGCTGTGTAAAAGCGGCTTATAAGAGAGGGGCTAAGTATGTTGGAATCGATTTTATCGATCCTTTTTTAACTCGCTTGAGATTGGTGCAGAGTAATTCTCCAGAATATTTGAAGTATGTTCCCGAATTTATTACTAAAAAATTTAATGACATGGTTGACCATTCTGAGACTATTTTGCGCATTTTAGGCAGTGAGGCTCCAGATGTGCTTGTAGACCTAAATCCTAAGTTAGTGAACTCTCTTAATTTTAATTATCGCAATAGTATTCGACGCTTCTATGATGAAGGGATAGGTCGGTCAAAAGTGCAGTGGAATTTGGGTGCGGCAGCTACTGTGGCCTGGGCTAAAAAGGTATTTCCAGAATTGTCCGACTCTGAGGCTTTACACAAGCTGTGGGGGCATATTTTTTCTATTTGCCGTGTCGATCAGCCTAATTTTTTAGATCTTTGGTCAAATCATAATGCGAAATTAAAGGCCCGGGCTAAGGCTTTAACTGAATTGAAGATAAAAGAGCTCCATTTTGAGGGCCCAGGAACTGACCTAAAAGTGGGTTTATCTAATCAAGCCCTCTTTATTGGTGGCGGTGATAAGACTCCACAGGGCATCGCTTATGAGCCAAATATTCCTACGGAAGAGTGTTTTACGACACCCGATTGGCGTAAGACGGAAGGACATGTGAGAACAACGCGTCCTTTCTTTATGAATGGTGTGCTTGTGAAAGGCTTAAGGCTTGTTTTTAAGGCGGGTGAACTTGTTGAATTTAGTGCAGAAGAGGGACAACAAACCTTTGAGGAATATATTTCCAGTGACGCTGGGGCTAAACATTTAGGTGAGGTAGCACTAGTCGGTATTGACTCCCCTGTTTATCAGAGCGGCACTGTTTTTCGCGAAACATTATTTGATGAAAATGCAGCTTGCCACATAGCTATCGGGTCTGCTTACCGTTTCTGCTTGCAAGGCGGACCAGTGATGAGTGATGAGGAGTTAGATAAATTGGGCTGCAATTTTAGTAATGTGCATT
>Ga0207072_1059_pt1 | contig 31666 bp, 31 predicted proteins | sample Alteio_BWMinHeat_68_FD_153570 | JGI IMG/M metagenome (GOLD analysis project Ga0207072, IMG submission 153570) | Enriched cells from forest soil in Barre Woods Harvard Forest LTER site, Petersham, Massachusetts, United States -... | ecosystem: Environmental > Terrestrial > Soil > Temperate forest >... | reverse complement strand
TCATTTATTTCTAAACTTTTTCCGCCTCCTCCGACCCTCATCAAAGAGACACTAAGCCGTTATAAGCCAGCGGAGACAGAAGAAGAAATCTCCATTGAGGAGAAGACCTCTTTTGAGGAGACGATTTTTGAGGAGCCCTCTTCCCCCGACAAAGAACTCGAAGACGAGAGCGAAGAATAAAAATCGCCTGCTTGGATGGTGGAATGGTAGACACTGGGGACTTAAAATCCCCTGGGAGCAATCCCGTGCGGGTTCGAGTCCCGCTCCGAGCAATTTTGCTCGCAAAATTGCGAGGAAAGGAAAGCCAATTGATTGGCTTTCCGTGCGGGGACGAGAATTTTTTTCGGTTGAACCCGAAAAAAATCGCCGCCCCGGTAGCAAGGGCCATTTTGGCCCTGCGCGAGGGGGCCCCGCTCCGAGCACACTTATCATAAGCAACTTATCGATTGCGTTATTGATTGGATCTTAATGCGATATTTTGCGTGGGGGAGCCTTGGGGGAATAAAAGGCCGCAAATGGCAATAGATTTTGTTTCCGGTTTTAGACTTTTCAATGGATTAAAAACATTTTAGTTATTTCATAGATGGTTTATGTAGTGCTATAATCAACGCTGTTTGTTAATGGATTGTTTGTGAAGCAGAAATTGATTGTTTTAAGCCTTTCTCTCCTGTGTTTGACCTCATGCGCAATGGTTCGCTCCTCTTTTACTCCGGAAGCGTATGTGGTAAGCCGCCAACCGAAGGAAAATTATAAAGCGGTGGAATATCTTGCTCATAAACCTATAAGAGCAGCTTTAAGAATTGGAGTGATCTCTGTGGATGGAAATGGATTTGCCGACTTTGATGATTTAATCAAAAAAGCAAAGAAAGAGGCCGCGGAACTTGGTGGAGATTTTGTTTTGGCTGAAGATAGCGGCGTTGATAGCCGAACAGTATATTCTCCTGGCTATTCAAAATACCAGGCTAATGCTCATGCAAGCTACGGTGCTTATTCTGGATATGGCGATGGGAAAGCAGAAGGTTATTCAGTGGGGCCGAGTATCACGACTGTTCATCGCCCTTGGAGCGTTTTTTCCGTCTGGATTTATGCACCTTCTCAACTTGGGCTGCGACTTGACGAAAATAATAACGTGAATGGGTTTCATTTGAACAGCGATGGAGAAAAGGCTGGAATAAGGATTGGGGATCAACTTTTAGGTGTTGATGGAAATGATGTTCAGGATCAGGCAGTTATTATTCACCTGATGACGGTCAATCCAGGAAACAAGGTAGAGCTTACTTTTCAGAGGGGAGCGCAAAGAATAGAGCGTAAAATTACTGCTCTTCCGAACTAGAGGTAGGTAGGTGTTAGCCTTATTCTAAAGGGAATCTCTAACGTTGAGAAGCTGAGACACAGAGACAATTTTTCAAGCTGGTTTCAAGAGAAATTTGGTGAAAAATTCCAAGACTATTTAACATCTTGTTATCGAGCAAGATTAGGTAGGTTTCATGGCACTTTCCCTAGAAGAACTTCAAGAGTTGATTAATTCTCAGGAAAGAGAACATGAGTGCTTGGAATTTAAAGAGGCAAGGAACGATTTCCCTCTGCCAAAACTGATAAAGTATATTGCGGCTCTGGCTAATGAAGGCGGGGGAAAGCTTATTCTTGGAGTGACCGATAAACCCCCTCGTCGGATTGTGGGTACTCAATCTTTTAAAGATACGAATGGTATAAAATTAGAGCTAATTCAGAAATTAAATTTAAAAATTGGAATGCAAGAGGTTCATCACTCTAATGGGCGGATTCTTGTTTTTCATATTCCTTCTAGACTTGTAGGAAACCCCATTCAACACGAAGGGGCTTATTGGATGCGCGCGGGAGAGAGCCTAATCCCTATGACTCAAGACAGACTAAAAAAGATTTTTTCAGAAGTCGAGACAGATTTTTCTGCAGAGATATGTCGCAAAGCAACGATGGACCTTCTTGACCCTGTGGCTATTGAAAATCTCAGAATTATGTGGATTCGAAAGTCAGGTAACCAGGCACTTTCTACCCTTTCTGTTGGGCAGCTTCTTGCAGACGCTGAACTTATCAATGAAGAAGGGATTACCCACGCTGCTCTCATCTTGCTTGGAACTGCGGATGCTCTCCATCGATTGCTTCCACAAGCTGAAATTGTTTTTGAATACCGATCAACCGAAAATTCTGGTGCGTCTCAGCAAAGAATAGAATTTCAACACGGATTCTTTCTTGTTTTCGATGAATTATGGAGAACTATCAACTTAAGAAACGATATCCAACATTTTCAAGATGGATTTATCATCTGGGATATTCCTACTTTTAATGAAAAGGTAATTCGAGAAGCCGTACTAAACGCTGTTTCCCATAGGGACTATCGGTTGAGGAGTTCGGTTTTTGTTCGTCAATTTCCACGTAAAATTGAAGTTGAAAGTCCCGGTGGTTTTCCAGATGGAATAAATCCTGAGAACATCTTGTGGCATCAAAATCCAAGGAATCGGCGTATCACAGATGTCTTTGTAAAATGTGGGCTAATTGAGCGCGCTGGGCAGGGTGTTAACCTCATGTTTGAAACAAATATCCGACAGGGGAAGCCGAGGCCGGACTTTTACCATAGTGATTCCTCTCAAGTTTTTCTTACACTTGTGGGTGAAATTCAAGATCCTAACTTTTTGCGTTTTTTGGAAAAAATCGGGCAAGAGCGTCTTTGCTCATTTTCTATAGAGGACTTCTTAGTTTTAGATTTAGTTCACCGTGAACAGACTATTTCCGATAGATTGCAACCTCATACAAAAAGATTAATAGAAGCGGGAGTATTAGAGAAATGTGGGCGTGGGAGAGGCGTGCGATATTTCCTATCTCAACGTTACTATGATTTTATTGAAAGAAGGGGGGCTTACACCAGAAAACGTGGTTTAGATCGAGGAACTAATAAAGAATTGCTATTAGCGCATATTCGGCACGCAAAAAATGGGAGCAGACTTCAGGAATTAGCTGAAGTTCTTCCAGCTCTGTCGAAGATTCAGGTGCAGAAGCTTTTACAAGAACTAAAATCGCAAGGGACTATTTACAAAAACGGATTGACTCGAGGGGCTCTCTGGTTCTCGAACTCAATTGCGCCGAAATGAGGTAAGTTTTTTCGAAAACGGCACAATAGGTGCATATAATCGATTGTCTATTAACGAGTTGCCCGATTTTTAATAGTGTAATCTAACACAATTAAGGATCACAAAACTTGGAGGAGCCATAGGTTGGTTTTCTCGGCTAGTTTTTTTATACGCCTTTGTTCTTCCCCCGCAATAGTTTGTGTTGCGCCTTTGCCGAATTCGATCTGCTTACCGGAGCCGGTAAAGTGATGGTCTGGATTATTTCCTGATATTTTGCATGATTCGATGGCCTTTTTAAGCGCATTTTCAAATCGTTGCCATTTGGCGTATCCTAAAAGAGGCTGTAGGTCCCTGGCACTCCACAATATTCGACTCCATGTTCATTGAGCTTTTTCAGGGACTCGAAGGATAAGTTATGGGAGACAAGTTGGGCATTCTCGGGCTCTTGCATATAGATCCTTGTGGGAAAAACATTTTTTTAGAAGAAACAGGATAGCCGACAAGTGATATATTCAGCAACGGCATCTTCGTGGTCCACTGGCGGTCCACTTAAAATTTTCAACGACAGTCTCTAAATCTTGCGCAATAAGAGATTTCCTGATCAAATCATTCTTTCAATGTTTTAACAGACTGAGGGTCCTTTATGAAAAAAAAGAGGTTCTTTTTGCTTTTCACCTTACTCATAGCATCGGCTTCATTGAAGGCAGAAGAACCTAACGCCCAAAAAATGCAAATCCCGCTTTGCGAGTACTGTGAATATGATAATACATGCTGCTTGCAAAAAGGGTCATCTTGGGGAACTTTCACGGTAGATGGCGAATTTCTCTACTGGCAACCCATCATCACAGGATTGGCTTATGTCATCACTCATAGCGATATACAGCTTCCATTTGGAACTCCTTTTGGCCCTGGTACCTATCCTAATAATCTATCCATTAGAAATGCGGGTTTTGACTATGGTCCAGGATATCGCGTTGCAGCCCGATATACTCTTCCTAAAACAGCATGGGACTTGAGTGCCGATTACACACAGTTTACAAAAACAGGTCATGATTCGGTGCAAGCAGGAAATGGTCTATTCATCATTACTCTATGGGATGCCCCTGGCGCCATTAATCCTACCCACGCTAGTACCGAATTACAAGTGAAATTGAAACAGATCAATGCTACAATAGGGAAAACCATCTGGGCTACTGGTTGTTTTACGACGAGGCCGAAGTTTGGTGCGCAATTTTATAAATTGGACTGTAACGAAGGCATCCAATATGTTGGTACCACTACAGTAAATAATGTTGACCTCAACTCTACTTCTAATGTACAGCTCATCACCGACACCAAAGGATGGGGGCTCTTAGTTGGTGTCGATGCTATTTGGAGATTACCCTGTCATTTTGAGTTATTTGGGCAGACAGCTTATGGGGTTTTGAGAACATTATTTGTTTCTCATCAAAATCAACAAATAATGGTCGACACTCAACCAGAAATCGATCTGACTTCATTGAGCAGGTTTAAAGGGATCATACAAAGTGTCGAGATGAAGGGGGGCATCAATTGGAACTGCGAATTCAATTGCGATCATCATCCCTTGGCTATCAAGCTATATGTTGCCTACGAAATGAACGTGTGGCTACAGGATGTGCAACTCACCCGCGCGATACCTATAGGTACCCCTCTTGCTGATGCAGTCACGATCAATATTGGGAATGTCGGCTTCCATGGATTAACAACCGGAGCCGCGTTCAGTTTCTAAGAGACAATCTCTGAATTAGACATCTGCTAGATCCTGAGGCATGATCGATGAGATTTTGTTTATTGTAGAGGCGACATATACTGGAAGTTGTATAGGCGCCTCTTCAACAAACAAAAGATCGCGATCAGGCCCAGGAGATAGCCATGGTTAATTCAGAGATTGTCTCTAAATTTTAGGGGCTAGAAACGCTTGGTTATCTTAATCAGACCTTCGTTTGCATGATAGGTAGAGCTAAATTCATAGTTGTAAACTAACTGAACCGCCAGTCTTTTGCAGGATATAAATGTGATGCTCGCACCGACATCTCCGCTATTGCGGGCCCAACCTGGTCCCTCAATCGTAAATGGACCCGCCTGCGAAGCTACGCCGGAAAAAGTGGAGGTGAGTTCCATCTCATCATCAAAGAAATCGTAGAGCCATATTGCATGTATCTCAGGAACAAAAGCGCCGTGCTTGGTCTGTATAGGACGGCTCAACTTCACTCCTAAACTCGACTCCAAGAAGTTATAATGCTGGACATTCACGTGTAGGTCGATGTCCCCAGCATTGTGTTCTCTGTACTTGTTCACGTGCAGATAGGAATACTGAAGAGAAGCAAGGGGGGTTATGATGTAACAAGCTTTGCTGTACCAGCGATAACCACCAGCGGCAAGAGCGGTGTACTCTTCTCCATTATAATGGGATTTTGCTGTCCGGTCTATGCCCGGAAAGTCGATATGTCTTGAACCGTCATACCTATTGTAATCAAATGAAAAAGCACCATCCAGATACCAGTGCGTAGAGCCGTAAGAAGCGTAGGCTGTTGCATCGTAGGTTTGGATGCTGACATCATTTTTGGAGTCGCTTTGATTGATACTGCTTTGAGCATAACCGCCGCCTAGTCCCAAGCTTAGCTCTCTATTCACAGGCGCCTGGAAACCGATCATTCCGCCATAAATATTGTCATTGTAGCTGGCGAAGCCATCGTTCTCATATTGGCGTCCCCAATAGCCAAAGGCATCTACCCAAACCTCGAAGCGGTTTGGAACATTGGCGCAATTTATTTCGGCGTAACAGGCGCAGTCAGACGGTTCTGCCTTACAAGGATCTTCATCGATGCAGCAATCGGGTTCGCAATCTGTTGCATAGATGCAACGTCCATATCCCATGTGTTTTGACCAGAGATTCTGGAACTGCTGCGCCCCCGCAAAGCTGGCACGGGGGATCGCGCCGTTTACATTTGGGTTAAGCTGAGCGAGCGCCGCCGCTATCGCATCTGCTGTAGGTAAGGCCGAAATTGCGGCTACAACCGTTGCGATATCACTACCTGGGTTGTTCGCTGCAATAGTAAGAAGTGCTGTAAATACCGACCCCACTCCGCCAGGAAGTGGCAATGGATTGAGTGTCGGGAATATTTCAATATTACCTTGTAAGTTGAGTCCGGTGAAGCTGTAGAGAGCGTTGTTGCTCGTAACAATGACGGGTAATGCATTTGTCCCCGCTCCAGCACTAACAACAAATAAAGGAGCCCCAGGCGTTAGGGCTACGACTCCACTTGCGTCCACATTAACCGTAACGGAAGCTCCAGCAATTGAGTCGGTAGCTCCACCAATGCTGATATTGCCAAAAAGTGCATTCGTAACGACTTTGGTATTAAGAACTATACCTGAGGGGAGATTCAGAGCGCCGGTATTAGTCAATGTATACTGCCCAAGATTGAAATTTTGTGCTCCTGTGGCCCCAATGATAGTTGCATTGCCATTGAGATTAATATTTAATATCGCGGGGTTACCAACTGCGCCATTGTATGTGCTACCACTGTCAAGGACTAGCGTTCCTATAGCTGCGCCTCCATCGGTTGTTAAAGCTCCCACAAATGTAGTCCCTGTTTCAATGACGAATGTGCCGCCGGGAGAGGGAGCCGTAAAGTTCATCGCCTGATTGGCCTGGGGAGGAGCTGTCACCGTAGAGCCATTCGCAATATTGGCCGCTTCGGCAACTGTCATGATTGTGAACGATAGAAAACTGAGCGCATATTGGATATTTCTCATTGAAGACACCAGCTGTTGAGGACTAGTTTAGGTCTTTTCTTGACATGTTATTGCGCGTCCACATTTCGGTCAAATCTAAATATTTCATTTTTAATAACGGTAACCGAGACTTGCTGCCAAATTCGCTCCATCCAAACTCAATGTTCCATCAGATCCTAACTCACTAAAGTCGTAAATGCGGTGTTGTTCTAAGCCTAGCTTAAATGTAAGGAGAACTTCACTCGCTACAGGCCAAGCCTTATCCCAACGAATCCCTATTGAGCCATCTGTGCCGATCGCGTTGAAACAATGTCTGATTGTCCCATTGCTGACGCTTACAGTGCTCGTGAAGGTGTCGGTATTGTGAATTTGGGTTTTAACGTGTCCGTAATAGGTCACAAAATCAAAACTGGCATAGAGGCTCCAGTTACATCCTAAGTACCAATCCGCTTCAAGGCCAAGTTCGGGGCCAACTCCCCAAAAACGTTCTTTGTCATCCTTGTCAGTAAAGACCGTGTTATTTCCAGTAATTGCCGTAAACGAGATATCAAGGTGCGATTTCAGTTTTTGGTGAATGAGCGCGCCTCGAACACCGATAAAAGGCTTAAAGTAAAAGCAGGGTGCCACATTGCAGCGACGCCCGAAAAGCAGATCGAGTGTGTCATAGTGAATTTTCCAGTGTCCGTGCTGACCTCCCTCATTAAAATGGGCCCGACCAACATAATGTGTCCAGTCTGCTTCAAAAACAAAACATTTTAAGGCGTAATCAGCGCCTATACGAAAGCCAGGTTTCCATTCCCAGTCAGGCTCTTTATCTTCCTCCGTCACCGTCGTCGTGGTGATCCCTGCTGCAACTGATGTGTCTATCGTCGTAGTCCCAAAAGCGGTTTCGAGGCCACATAAGTTAGATGTCCAATATAACAGCTCGCCTCTCACATTCACTTCTTGGCAATAGGGCGCTGGAATGCAACAAGGCCCGCTGTATGGGGAGGGCTTGCATACAGTTGGGCAGCAGGGCGATGGACCGCGGTCTGTGTAAGATTCGCAACAACCACACGGGGAGGACTGTTCATTACAAGGTGACGTTGGCTGACATTTATTCTCAGCGTATACCTGGGTCATTAGAGAGAGCGATAGAGCTGCAAAAGCCGCATAAGCTTTTTCAAAGAAGTTTGACATATTTGCTTACCTGTTTATTGGATTCGTATGATCGTAAGATGCGCCGAAACGGGGTGTGTTCCTCCAGCTATGGGCGTTAAAGTTAACGCTACAGCGCCATCATTGATAACTGCGATCGTCGTGTTTGGAGACGTAGTAGTCACAAGAGACTTTCCTATGAACTGATCGGTTCCGGTGGAACGCCCAACCACTGTATTGGGGTCGACTACTCCGTTGATCTTTAGCGCTAGTTGACCTGCTTCGTCTATGCTTGCTTGAAATTGGACTAGATAAGTCCCAATGGTAGGCAATATAAAAACCGAAGAGCTAACGCCGCCCTGGCGGGTGATGGTTCCAGTGGTTGGTCCACTTTGTGGAAATAGGATCGGTGCACCGCCTGCAATCGTTGCAGGGTTATCACCGGGCATTAGTGCAAAGAAATCGGAAAAGTCTAAAATACCTGGCGCTCCAGGAATGCCCGAAATGCCTTGGATGCCTGCTGCCCCGGCCGCCCCAGCAATACCTGGAGCTCCAGCTGGACCCGCAATCCCGGCAATGCCCTGAGCCCCCCCTGCTTCTGCGAGCAGACGATCTCCGCGCTCCGTGCTGGCAAATAATATTAGACTGCTACCGAGCCCTAACACCAATATAAACTTAGAGACTGTCGTTGGAAATCGGCTCAAAAGAACCGCAAAATCGACAGAAGCTCTTTTCAACGACAGTCTTTTACAAAGGTCCATATAGATCCTTATTATTGAATTCGTATGATCACAAGATGCTCCGAAATAGGTTGTGTCCCCCCATCACTAGGAGGGATTACCACTGCAGTATTCCCTGGCGGATTGATCACCTCTAGCACACTATTTGAGAGGGTCGTATTCACAAGAGATATCCCTGTAATCTGACTGCTTCCAGTTGCTCGTCCAACTACTGAATTGGCAAGGAGGCCTGAATTAAGTCTTAGCATGAGTTGGTCTGCTGCGGTTACGTCTACTTGAAACAAGACCAAATAAGTGCCAATAACAGCTAAATTAAACGATGAGGGGCCTGTACGAGTGATCCCTCCTGAAGAGGACCCATTTCTTGGGAAATTTACCGCGCTGCCCGCCGCAATCGACGGATTATCTGTAAATGGTCCTCCCTGCAACGCGTAAAAATCAGAAAACGCTAAAATACCGGGCGCCCCCGGGATCCCGGGAATACCTTGAATCCCTGCAGCACCGGCAGCACCCGCAAGGCCTGGGGCCCCAGCAGGTCCCGCAACTCCCGCGATGCCTTGGGCGCCGCCTCCCTCCGTAATCAGCCGATCTCCCCGTTCAGTACTAGCGAACAAAAGAGATGTCAAGCTGCTACTGAGCGCTAACACCAAAGCCAGTTGCAAAACTCGCTTTCCTCCACAAATTCGATGATTTTGCCGTAGGGTCGCGCTCGGCGCAAATGGACATATCCGACTAGCTATAGGCAATTTGCGCCGGGACCGAGCTCTTACGGCAAAAGCGCGGATTTGGGCCGAAATGGAGTTTTGCAACTGGCTCACCAGTATAAATTTACGAAAATCCATAAATATCCTTTTTTCAACATGTACGCTCTATCATTGGATTCGTATGATCACAAGATGCGCCGAAATAGGGTGCGTGCCACCATCATTCGCTGGGATCGTCAGTGCAATATTCGTTGGAGGATTAATCACCTCGAGTATGCTATTTGAGGTTGAAGTGGTTAGCAGAGATACTCCTATAATTTGTGTTGTTCCGGTTGCTCTCCCGACGACTGTTTCTGAAAGAGGAACGGTATTAAGAGCTAGTTGGAGTTGTGCTGCCGCTGTCACATCCACTTGAAATTGGACTAGATAAGTACCGATGGTCGGCAATAGAAATGTTGAGGGGCCCGTGGCAACAATAATTCCGCTCGTAGAACCAACTCTAGGGAAATTTACAGCGACGCCACCACCAATAGAGCCATTGTCAGTGCCCTGCAATGCAAAGAAATCAGAAAAATCCAAGATGCCCGGTGCGCCTGGTATGCCCGGTATGCCTTGAATCCCCTGAGCACCAGCAGCTCCAGCAAGACCTGGAGCCCCAGCAGGGCCAGCAACTCCCGGAATTCCGACAGAGCCTCCGCTTTCTTGAAAAAGGCGATCCCCTCGCTCGGTACTAGCGAATAATGGAGATGTTAAGCCACCACCAAGTGCTAATATGAATACAACCCGCAGAATCATATTTATCCTTTGCTTGTTGGTAAAGACGATGCCAACAATTAACGCCGTGTGCGACTTTCAGGTAGGAACCCTGCAAAGTCTTTTCGGGCTTTGAATTTTTCAGGTGGTTTCCAAGCCGCAAGAAACTCGCACATCGCGTTAATTATGCATATCCTCGCACCATTTGCCATCATTTTTTATGTTTGCGTGCATCAAAAGGGTAAAATGTGGTAATTTCTCTATCCAATTGAGGAGCCTATGTCTTTTTTACCACGAGGATACGCCTGTTTTTCTCGCCCAATTCTATATCTTCTTGTTGGAACGCTTTTAGCACTTTCTTTGGGCCTATATGCTGATGAAAATAAAAATACGGCTTTATCGAAACAATTAAAACCGGTGATTTTCTCTGAAGTACAGGGCATAGCATGGGTTCAAAAGTGTGTCGAACAGTACCCTGAAATTCTTTGGTTAGCAGATGCCAAAGTGCGCAAAACGGAAGAAGGGCAGGCGACTATGCAAAGCCCTTACTCTGAACAACTCTTTGGGCAGAAGTTCATTGAATTTGACCGCACCATTATGACACTTCACTGTTTGCAATTGATTTTAAATGGAAGTGAAAATGCTTATCAGAAGTTTACGGCAGCACAGCCTAGCGATACGAAGCTTTCGAGGGCAAGCTTTGAGAAATTGCACTCTCAAGGTACTACGCTGGTAAAATCAAACTATGAAGGGATGTCTAAATGGGAAATGACTCAGGCTATGGAAGCTGCACTTGTGCTTGGAGATATTGGTAAGAGCGAGCGAGCAAGGGCTGTTTTCAAACCCCACGATGCAAGTGCTCCTGATCATGATGATTTTCATGAGGAGGTTATGCGGATTCTAGAACAGTATCCCCATCTGTGTCCTACATTCGATAGATTAACTCCTCCTGCTAAAAAGCTCCTTCAGTCAACTGCCAATTTAGTTCATTATGGCCACGTGACGCATATAGAAGGGGGACCTAGCATGTTCTCTAAGTTGAAGCAAAGCGGTCTTTCTTCCGCACTTCCTGAAGCCGTCGCCTTTGACTTTTTTGTCCATACTTGCGATGTGGCTGGAGCATTGGGCCATGTGAATAATCAATCTTCTTTGGTGTATACGGAACTTTCGCATAGAGCGATGCAAGCAGTAGCTGATGCCTGCAGTGTTCTTGCCGATTCTGAAAGCTCAGAAGTAGATGCCTACAACGCCTATTTGGCGATTAGGGCTGGTTGGCTAGGGCTGAATCCTGAAGATCGCACAGATCGTACTCTGACTCGAATAGGTGCAATGCTTCGATTGTTCACTCCAGAAGATGGGCTTCTTTTGAAAAAATCCATTCTTAAGTTGGAACCTGAGCAGCGAGCTAAAATCATAGAGCAGCTAGACACAAAAGAAGAACTTGCCCGTACGCCTACATATATGCCTGCCGTACTGGTGAATCTTTCAAATAATCCTCAGTTAGGGGCTTTAAGAGAAGAAAGGATTGCCCAAGCAGTGGTTCTAGGACTGCCTTTTCTTTCCAGAGTTTTAGAAGCACATAAACGATCGCTCGAGGAACATGAAGCGAACCCTGATATTCCCTTGAATTTTAACAAAGCAGCTGGCGTGGCCAAACAATCGCCAACTGCGCTTCTTAACGGGTTTAGTATTGATTCAGAAGGGAATGTATGTTGCGTCAGTGAGTGAGTAGGAGCTAGAATTCAATGCAGAGGGTGGTGTCCAATAGCGCGAATCCCCATGTAGCACCGACTAGGTCGTGCTCTATTTGCAGTTCTCTTGCAAAAATGGTTCGGACTGTATGCGAAGCTTGCAAAGTGATTTGGATCATTATCAAGCAGTGGCTCTCCTATTCTCCTTATGAGATTAGAGAACTGGATCTCGATCGAATTTCCCCTAAAATGCAGCAAAAATTGAAAGATTTTGAGCGCAGTTTTGACTACCCACTTGACAGAGGAAAGCGGTTCCGGATTCTCCATGGAAAGGGGGCCGGTGATTATTTTGGATTTGTTAGGCGCCTTGGGAGTCCTAAATTCTATATAGCGATCAATAAAAAAAATCGTGAAATCACTCGGCAATTCACTATTGATGGCCGGCCTGTAGAAAAAAAGGTCGTTCTCAGGGCTGGCGAAATTGCAGGTGTGGGCTGTGGAATCTTAAGAGAGATGAGCCAGCCTGGCGGCAGGTCTTTAAAAGCTTGGTACATTTGCGATCTAAAGGTCAAAGACGCGTATCGGGGAGAGCACATCCCCATTCGATTATTTCAGAAAGGGTTTTGGCGATTTTTTCAGTGTTCCAGAGGATATGCGATTTGCATGAACCCAGGCGATGGAACCGTTCCAAAGGCTGCTCGTATTTGGCAGAGGCATGGGGCACTCTCTTCCAATACACTTGCTTTGAATTTGTACAACATCAACGCGGAGCATTTTGCAGGGTCAAGAGGGCGCATCGAACAAGCATGTCAGGGACAGATCACTTTTAAATCGATGACAGGCATTAAGGAATTTGAAATTTTCCAAGAGTCCGATCCAGCACAAACGGAAGAGTGGCGCATTCTTCACATACAGCATGGACTCAAGGGGGAAAAGGAACTTTCTGCAGCCGTTTCAACCGATCCTAAACCTGGATATGATCATTTGATTGCGGCAGTTGTTGGCAGTGCGTTAGATCGGGCTCTTGCTGCGACTGAAAACATCCAAAAATTCTCCTCAGCTACGATCGTTTATCGTGGCTTAGATCCAGCTATCTTTGAAAACACCATTTTAACTAACGAGATTTAAGGAACCTACATGCTTCACTTTTTGCGAGTTATTCTTTTCTGCTCAACGCTGTTTGGGGTTTCAATGCAAGAGTATCCACAGGAAGCGCTCCAATATCCGGTCGCTTTCGCTCAGGTAAGGGAAGATCCCTTTGAAGAACAGGAAATTATCCAAAAATATTTCCCTGAGAAGAAAGAGGTAACAGTCTTGATGGTCGCTTCAGGAGGGGATACTGCAGCGTACCTTGCTGGGAGTGATCTTCCCATCTCGAAACTTGCAATTGTCGATCCAAACCCTGCCCAGATCCATCTGACGAAGCTCAAACTCCGCTTACTTCAATACCCTGAGGAAAAAAGGCTTCAAATTCTTGGCCACGCTTCTATGCCTTCTGTGGCCCGAGCCAAAGAATTGTCAGCCCTGATGAAGGAACTCAACATCCCTGAAGGAGCCTTTGGAGCAACGGACACACTCAGCGTACTCGGGCCAGACTATGCAGGCCGTTATGAAATGGTGTTTAAGGCTCTTCGAGAACATCTAAAACCATTTGCATCGGAGATGGACCAGCTTTTTGCTTTGCAAAGCACCGATGAGCAAAAGGCAAAAATAGCTCCAAACACCCCCTTAGGACGCGCGATCGATGAAGCGTTTGATGAAGTGATGTCGCAAAACAACTTAGTCAAAATCTTTGGTGAAAAAGCGACAGCGAACCGCGTGCAGGACTTCTCTCGCCATTTTGCAGAAAGAACCCGCGTCTACTTTTCAAGCCACCTTGCAGCCGATTCGCCCTTTGCTGCTCAAGTTTTCCTGGGCCACTTTTATCAAGACACTCGCTATCCCTGGCTGGACCTTCCTACACAAAAACCTAAAGCCATCATCGAGTTTCATCAGGCGATGATGCATCAATACCTGCAGGCAGCTCCGAAGGAAAGCTTCGATATCATTCATTTATCCAATATCACCGATTGGCTATCTCCTGAAGAGGCTAGCTCAACGCTTTCTTTGGCCTATCAAGCCTTGAAGCCAGGGGGTGTTGTGGTCATTCGTCAACTCAATTCCAATCTCGATTTATATTCCCTGGGAAACGGCTACAGCTGGGATAGGCAAACAGCCAATGAACTCAACCACAATGACCGCAGCTTTTTCTATCGACAGCTATTGGTTGGAGTAAAGCCTGCTGCTGCTCAAATGGCAGACGAGGTTTTTAAGAGAGTTCCCATCCTTCAGGGAAAATTCTTCCAGACCCTTCATTCCAAGCAAATGAATTTGAGACAGTTTCAAAAAGCGCAGCAACAGTTTTTCTTTGCTGTCGATTATTTCTCTAGACCCATGGCGGCCTTAGTTGCCCGTCTTCCAGAGCATGCTCAGCGCATTAGCATTCTTGAAAACATCATGGAAGAACATGGAGACATGGACCCCACTAAGTACCACTCCAACACGTTCAAGCAGTTCCTAAAATCCATTGGTTCTTCGACTGTAGGCGTCAAAGAATCTCCGAGTGTTTTGGCCTTTAATTTGGATCTCATGGGAGTCTCAATGAGCGAAGAACCGTACGTAGCGATTGGTGTTTTTGGACTCATCGAGTATGCTTTTGCCGATATTTCAGCGGATATTGGGAAAATGGTCGTGGAAAGAGGATGGGTCCAGCAAGAAGACGTCGTTCATTATTCTCTTCATGCACAGCTCGATAAAAAGCACGCAGAAGAGTTTTTTGCGATAGTAGAGCCCCAGCTTCATGATCCGGTGAAAAAAGCTCAATTTCAGAAGGGGTTAGAGCTTGGCGCCTATATCTTCAACAGGCTTTACGACGATTTGTACGAAGAAGCGCGTTAAACAGAAATGCTTTTTCTTTCGATCACTCGACCTGAATCGACTCAACGCTCTCAAAACAAATCATTTGCAATTGAATTGCGGCTCGACCTATTTCCACGTATCGATTTAAGGTATCTTAAGAATTTGCTTCAAAATTCCGCCCGCCCCATCATGTTGACCCTCCGCAAAGCATCTCAAGGAGGGAAATTTCAAGGAACTGAATCAGAAAGGGAAGATCTCATCGAACGGCTTTTAACTCTAGAGCCCCCTTTTTTTGATCTTGAATACGACATGAGTCCGAGATTCCTTCATAGAGTAATAAAAAGGCATCCGAAGACGAAGTTCATCCTTTCTGGCCATCATTTTCACCAGACTCCCGCCGATTTAGATAGAATCTATAGTTCCATGCAAGAATACGGAGCCTTTAGCTATAAGATCGCTGCCATGGCTCATTCTACAAACGATGCGCTCAAAATGCTCCTTTTCATGAAAAAACATTCCAAAACAAGCGCTATTTGCATGGGAGAAAAAGGAAAGTTTGCTCGGGTTCTCGGGCCCATTGTCGGGAATCTCATCGATTATGCAAGCATCGATTCTGAGGAGCAGACTGGGCCAGGCCAACTTACTGCACATGAGTTGGTTGATATTTATCATTATCCTTCTTTGAATGGAAAAACTTCCATTTATGGTCTCATCGGAGATCCGGTTGAAAAGAGTCCAGGACATCTCTATCACAATACCGTCTTTCGAGAACGACATTTGAATGCCGTCTATGTCAAAATGAACGTAAAACCAGAAGAGCTTTCGGAATTCATCCCGCTGGCTATTGCAATTGGCATTCGAGGGCTTAGCGTAACGATTCCACTGAAAGAAAAGATTTTGCCCTTTCTGGATGAGATTGAGCCTGTTGCAAAACAGATCGGTGCAGTCAACACCCTCCTCTTTCAAAATGGACGAATCATTGGGACAAACACGGATGGCCTTGGCGCTCTCGATGCGATTGAAAAAAAGACGCTCGTTCGTGGGAAAAAGGTTGTTCTTCTCGGGGCTGGTGGGGCGGCTCGCGCAATCGCCTTTGAAGCAAAAACGCGGGGAGCAGATGTCTTGATCCTGAATAGAACTGTTCAAAGGGCAAAAAAGTTGGCAATAGATTTGGGGTGCGAGGCGGGGGGACTTGATGAGGTGCCAAATGACTACGATGTCCTCATCAACTGCTCGCCTGACCCGATGCCGATCGATCCCAAAAAAATTAGACCCAAAACATTGGTGATGGACATCGTCTATTTACCTCGTGAGACAGACTTCCTCAAAGAAGCCTCTTTAAAGAAGTGTCAAATCGTTTATGGGGAAGAGATGTTCTTGAATCAAGCTGCAAGGCAAACTGCTTTTTGGGTGGGAACATGTTGAAAATCCTCATCCGGCCTTCGACAGAACTGTACATCGGCCGGAACCTTCTTACAACTGACCGGCTGCTAGAGTTCTGCGGGAAGCTGAGAACTATTCTCATTGCGGACGTGGCAATCAAAGATCTATATGCAGTTGATCTCGCAAGGAAGATCCACGCTGAACTCCTCACAATTCCAACCGGTGAAAAGGCGAAGAGCCGAGAGACGGAACAAAATCTAATAGATGAACTCTTCAAAATGGGTTGCGGTCGAGATACTCTTCTGATCGCCCTTGGAGGAGGAGTTACGACAGATCTTGTCGGGTTTGTCGCCTCTGTTTATATGCGTGGAGTTCCGCTGATTCTTATCCCCACAACTCTTTTAGCTATTGTCGATGCTGCCATTGGAGGGAAAACGGCGATAGACACTCCATACGGCAAAAATCTCATTGGAACGATCTATTCTCCAAAAGCCATTTTTGCCGATCTTGATACACTGCGAACGCTCCCAGAAAAAGAGTGGTTAAACGGCTTTGCTGAAATTTTAAAAATGGGGCTCATTTACGATTCTTCTATTTGGCAAAAAAAGGGGGTAAAAAATGATGAACTGATTCTCAAGGCGGTACAAGGGAAAATTGCGATTGTCGAACAAGATCCAACAGAACTGGGTTTCCGACGGATTTTGAATTTTGGCCATACAATAGGTCATGCAATAGAGGCAATTTCTCAATATGAGATGCCTCATGGCGAAGCTGTAGCTCTCGGCTGCGTGCTAGAGGCACATTTAAGTATGCATTTGGGTTATCTATCCGAGAGAGATTTTGAGCAAATTCTAGGTTCCTTTAGTTCTTTTCCTCTCCGATTGCCCAAAAATTGCACCCGGCAAAACCTCTTTAATGCGATGGTGTACGATAAAAAAAACGCATCAGGAAAAGTGCGCTTTGTTTTGATCGATCGAATTGGCCATGCCATTTCTTTTGAGGGACAGTATTGCCGGCCAGTTAGCGAAAAAGAACTTAAGGCTACGTTCGAGTGGATGAAAAACAATTGATTGTGAGATGATGAACCTCTGAAAATGCCATGAAGAATTTTTTAAAAAAGCAGATTTTCCTGGGCTTCTTGTTTTTCTGGGGTGCTTTGCAAGCAGATGAAGTATCGCGGCAGCGTTACCTGGAACTTGTGAAGCAATATCCACATCTTGTCCTACCACGCGGGAATGCAGCTCAAGGAGAAATCGAGATTCTTCTCGATGAAAAGCAAATGGCCTTGATTGAGAAAAAGTTAGGGCGCGATGTTGGAGTAGTAAAGGAAGATCGCTATTGGATCTGGATGAATGATGCGTGCAAATTTCCTAGCGGTAATGAAGGTATTTATGGGCGAATTCTTTGGATTCGAGGACTAGAATCGCCAGTTCAAGGAGTGGCAGTCATGCCGATTAGTTCTGAAGGGAAGATTGTGCTTAATTGCAATTTTCGTCATTCGACCCGCTCCTGGGAAATTGAGCTACCGCGTGGCTTAGTAAATAAAGGAGAAACAGCCGAAGATGCAGCAAAACGGGAAGCCTCCGAAGAAACGGGACGGGTCATCGAAGAAATCCGGTTGCTTGGAGAAATTCCGCCTGATACAGGTGTATTGAGCGTCGTAGTGCCTGTGTTTGTTGCGCAAGTCGCAAGCATTGATGTCCAAAAGCAGGAAGAAACAGAGGCGATTGAAGATATTTTGGAACTTTCCATCGAAGAGGTCAAAAAAGCTTTTGCTGAAGGATACTATGAATGCAAACTCCGAGGTGAATGGCGGCAAGTGCCGTTCCGAGATCCTTTTTTGGCCTATGCCATTCTGCGACTTTGATAACCTGAGCTTTATATTTATCTCGCTCGGCCTCATATGGTCTTTTCGCGATTTTGACCCCGTTTTTTCTTGAATCTAGGGAGAAAAAACATGGCAAAAAGTAAAAACTATCAAGAATGGCTTCTCGAGAAACTAAAAGACCACGATGAAGCTGTCGCCTATCTGAATACTGCGTTAGAGGAAAGTCTTAAAGGAGACGAAGAATCTCAACATCTTTTTCTTATCGCACTTAGAAATGTTGCTGAGGCACAAGGCGGGATTGGAAATCTAGCCAGGAAAGCTGGCGTTGGAAGAGAAAGTCTTTATAAAACTCTTTCAGGAAATGGCAATCCAAAATGGCACACACTCGTATCATTGGTGATTGCTCTGGGATTGAACCTAAGATTAACGTAAAAACGACATCCTCGCTAGAAGCGAAAAGCACGAACCTATCCCAGTAAAATTTTTCGTCGAGTTTTTGGATGATTTTGGCCGCTTTTCGACTTCAAACTTGGGGGGCTATATACTTTGTGTTGATATTGCCCCCAAGGCTTGAATCGAAAATCGGCTCAAAAGCACCGAAAAATCGACTGAAACTTTTTACTGGGATAGGTTCATGGATGCAACCAGTTGTTGGATCAGAAGTAAGCGAAATTCTTAATAAAAATTCAGAACAAGAATGTTTGCCTCAATGTAGCTCATGTTTACTTAGTAGTATGACAGCATGGTTTTTATGGAATTTAGCCAAAAGCGGTACCTGCGGATGTTTGGGATGGACGACTCTTTTTTGCTGTTGCATAGGTAAATATGAAACTGATCAGGTTAAGCGTATCCAAGCACATATTAAAGACAATGGATGGAATTCATTTACAGAAACAACCCCTCTCGACGGTCAACGTTGTATAGTTATTGAAAATCAGAGCAGGTAAAAAGATATTTGATCCTGGTGCATACTTGCTTCTGGAGAAAAATGGCCGTTGAGCAAATGGATTCAGGTCAATACAGTATCTCCCTATAAAAGAGCAACTCAGCTGCTGAAAAAAACCTAATTCGAATTGTACTTCAGGCAAATTTGGCCAGAACTGGAATCCCCTCCCGCGGGCGAGCGCAAAGCGCCCGTCCCGTCACGCCATTCCCAAAACGAAACGTTTTGGGACCCTGGCTTTTCGGGGTCCGATTCGTCCTTCGTCGAGACGCCGAAGTACTCATTTCAATTCCTAAAAACGCCCAATCGTGGGCGTTTTTTCTGTCCAAATTGTTCCAATTTGGCCAGAACTGGAATTGAACCAGCGACACAAGGATTTTCAGTCCTCTGCTCTACCAACTGAGCTATCTGGCCGTGAAAACTCGCCAGCATAGCGGGTAAAAGACTTTAGAGCAATCCCTAATCTGATCCTGTCTGAGGCATCTCTTCTGCTTCAGCCTCTAATCGAATCATGTCCTGGACGATATAAACCGCTTCTTTCATTTGCAAGTCGTCCCTGCTGCTGACCTGGGCTTGCTCGTCAACCGTATTTGGAGGAAGGGAGTCTACCCGTACCTGAATCGCCTCTTGCTGCCTCAAAAGGGTTTGAAAATGGGAATTTCGAGCGATCCGATTGGAGCTATTTTGGCGGAGAGTGGGCAGCATTTTCTTCCAAAATGCCACGACTCGCTGTGTGAATGGGAGGTAGCGCATCTGAAACAGGCGGCGGGTTTTCTCATCGAGATCTGTGAGAGGGTCAATGAAAGCAGGATCCACTTGATCAGGGGAAAGCGGATATTCGAGATACCTTTCTCCAATTTTATAAGGGGCATATTGAGTGGGGACGACGATGTCGGCAATGACCCCATCGATCTGCGTGCTTTTCCCTGAAGCTGTATAGTAACGGCCTACTGTGACTTTGAAAAAGAGATCGGCTTTCTCATCTGTGACGGTTTGATATTGGATCGACCCTTTTCCAAAGGTCCTTTCATCGCCAACGACAAGCGCCACTCCGTAATCTTGCAATGCCTGTGCGACGATTTCAGAGGCAGAGGCAGACATTTTTGAGGTCAAAATAACGAGGGGCCCGTTGTAGTAGCTCTTCGCCACAATGTTGCGAAGGAAATGGACCTCCCCTTTGCCGTATTTAGAGGTGACGATCACCCCATTTGAGACAAAAAGGCCAGCCACTTTGACGGCTTGGCTCAAAAATCCCCCTGAGTTTTCCCGTAGGTCGAGCACGAGTCCAATGAGATTTCCCTTTTCACGGAATTTCCGGATGGCCTCTTTAATGTCTTTTTCACTGCTGACTCCTTCGCTGCTTTCATAGAAGGAGTGGAGGGCGATTTTTCCAATGATCCCCCCAGCTACTTGATCGTAACTGACCTGGAGGCGCTCCTCATTCATCACAATCGCCCGCTTAAGCAAGGGAACGCGAAAAAAATTCTGATTTTTCGCATCGATCCGTTTAAAGCCGAGGATGATTTCATTCCGATCTCTTTTCTTCAACATCTCGAGAACTTCTTCAAAGGGCCTACTGGTCGTGGAGATTCCATCGATTTCGACCAAGAGATCGTTGATTTTAATTTGTCCCGATTGCTCCGCAGGGCTCCCCTTGATCAATTCAGCGATCATGACTCCATCGATCCCTTCAGAAAGGACCACTCCCACTCCTTCGAACTGCTTTTCTAAACTCATCCGCATTTCGAAAGCCTCTTCAGGGCTAAAAAAACTCGTATGGGTATCTAGACTTTTGGCAAAGGATTTGAGAATGCGAAGGGCAAGCAAATTTTCGATCTTTTCCCGATTCATGGGAACGTTATCGATCGTCAAAAAGAGATAATTGTTTTCGAGCCGCTGTACTTTTTTCTCAAACAACTCATAGACCTTTGTCTTCCGTTCCATGGAATCCAAATTCGTCCTCGCTTGATGGAAAAAGTAAAAACGGAGCATCCGGTTTTTCTGCCTTTCCATCAGTTCTTCCTCCGATTTGGAATACTGGCTTGGAGGGATCAAATTCGGCACATCATCGAGCGGATGATGAACCAATTGCCTGGTCGCCCAAACGCGCAAAGCTTGAGCTCGAACAACCGATTCCTGCAACAAGCCGTTTAAAGCCAAGAAATCACTGTAGTCCCGCTGATGTAAATGGGCTAAGATCTCTTTGGCTCTTTTTTCACTCATATTCAAATAAGGCTTTACCTCTTTCTCCAGCAAATACACTTTTTCTGGGTCGAACTGTTCGATATAGAGCTTCATCGATCTCCGAACAATCGTCGTGCTCAACTCCTTATTTTCGATATGGAAAGAGAAGAATCGTTCCATGACGCGAGGGATGTCTTCGACTTTAAGCAGCTGCTGTAGAGAAACCGCCGGACCGATCCATAAGAAGCAAAACAAGAGGATCAGGATCGTTCTACGCACAAGGAAGCTCCGGTTTTGCGTTTAGCGTTAAAAAATTGGGAGGGAGAGGAAGTAAAGGGCCGATTGAAACTTTCCAAACTGAAGCGGTAAGCCTCGCCTTGTTCCCCTACCCTCCCAAAACAAATATATAATTAAACAACTTAATTAATCAAATTATTATTTAGTTTTGTTTCACAACTCTAATACACATTAGTTTACAAAAACTTGATTACAAGTATTATTGGCTTTGGGCGTTCGTGACCGTTCCTGACCGTTTCCCCTTTTCTTTAAATATTCCCTCCCAATATACTCTCCTTCTGTTGTCATATTTAAATCGGAGATTGGCTTCATGCCGACGTTCAACCAGCTCGTTAAAATAGGGAGATCCCCCAAAGTCAGGCGCCGTAAATCGCCCGCTCTCCAACAATGCCCGCAGCGGCGCGGCGTATGCCTCCAGGTCAAGACGAAAACCCCCAAAAAACCCAATTCGGCTTTGAGAAAAGTCGCTTGGGTCCGGTTGTCTAACGGCCAGGAAATCATCGCCTATATCCCAGGCGAAGGGCATAACCTTCAGGAACACAGCATCGTCCTCGTCCGAGGGGGAAGGGTCAAAGACCTTCCAGGCGTTCGTTACCACATCGTCCGCGGCGCCCTCGATTGCGCAGCAGTCAAAGATAGAAAAAAATCCCGCTCGAAATACGGCGCGAAAAAACCGAAGTAAAGGAAGGAAAAAATGTCTAGAAGACGCCGCGCCACCAAGCGCCAGATCGATCCAGATCCCGTCTACCAGAGCGTGACTCTGGCTAAATTCATCAATAAATTGATGATGAGCGGGAAAAAATCGGTCGCCCGCAATATCGTTTACCGGGCTCTCGATCAGTTTGCGCAAAGGGTCAAGACAGATAACCCCTTAGAAGCGTTTGAACAAGCTCTTGAGAATTCAAAGCCCTCTTTGGAAGTCAAAACGAGGAGGATCGGAGGGGCTAACTACCAAGTCCCCATTGAGATTCCGAATGACCGGAGGGCGGCGATGGCAATGCAATGGATCATCCTGAACTCTAGGACAAAACCGGGGAGGGCAATGGAAGAGGCTTTGGCCAATGAATTGACCGACTGCTACAACAACCAGGGGTCTACGATCAAGAAAAAAGACGATACGCACCGGATGGCCGAGGCGAATAAAGCCTTTGCCCATTATAAGTGGTAGGAGACAATGGGCGATAGACCAGAAAGTGATCGATTAGAAGATGTCCGCAACATTGGGATCATGGCCCACATCGATGCGGGCAAAACCACGACGACAGAGCGGATTTTATTCTATTCGGGCAAGCTGCACCGGATTGGTGAGGTGCACGAAGGCGCTGCGACGATGGATTTCATGGAGCAAGAACGGGAGAGGGGAATCACCATCACTTCCGCTGCCACCACTGTCAACTGGAAAGGCTGTAAGATCAATATCATCGATACTCCCGGCCACGTCGATTTCACCATTGAGGTAGAGCGGAGCCTCCGGGTATTGGACGGGGCTGTGGCCGTCTTCGATGCCGTCGCCGGTGTGCAGCCACAGTCAGAAACGGTTTGGCGCCAGGCGGAAAGATACGGCGTTCCCCGGATCGCATTCATCAATAAAATGGACCGAACCGGTGCCGATTTCTTCAACGCGATCAAGACCATGAGGGAAAAACTCCACGCAAACGCGATCCCGGTCCATTATCCCATTGGAGCAGAATCTGGCTTCAAGGGAATGGTCGACCTCATTACCATGAAAGCGTACCTATTTCACGATGAGACGATGGGGGCCAAGTACGACATCGAGCCCATTCCAGCCGATTTGCTGGAGCCATGTAAAAAATTGCGAAACGAACTGCTCGAAGAGCTAGCCACAATCGATGAGAGCAACGAAGCGTTCATGATGAAAGTGCTCGACGCTCCAGACACCATTCCTGAAGAGGAGATCCACGCGGTCATTCGGAAGGGGGTCATCTCCAATCAACTCAATCCCGTCCTATGCGGAAGCGCCTTTAAGAATAAGGGGGTGCAACAGATTTTGGACGCAGTGGTCCACTGGATGCCTTCCCCCATTGACCGGGGCATGATCAAGGGGCACAAATTGCGCTCTGATGAGACCCTCGAGCTCGCTCCCTCTGATGAGAGCCCTCTCTCTGCGCTCGCCTTTAAGATCATGACCGATCCCTACGTAGGAAAGTTGACCTTCATCAGAATCTACAGCGGCAAATTGGCCAAAGGATCCTCTCTCATCAATTCGACAAAAGACAAAAATGAAAGGGTCTCTAGACTCCTGGAAATGCACGCGAATCAGCGGAAAGATCGCGACGAATTCTTCACAGGAGACATCGCCGCCTGCATCGGACTGAAGTACACCACCACAGGAGATACTCTTTGCTCGGAAGACTACCCGCTGTTGCTAGAGAAAATGAACTTCCCCGATCCGGTCATTTCCATGGCCATTGAACCCAAATCGAAAGCAGACCGAGAGAAGCTGGCAAAGGCATTGGGCGCCCTCTCTGAAGAAGATCCCACCTTCCGCGTGATGACGAATGAAGAGACGGGCCAAACCATCATCATGGGAATGGGAGAACTCCACTTGGAGATCCTCCGCGACCGAATGTTCCGCGAGTTTTCCGTGGAAGCCAATGTAGGTGCCCCTGAAGTCTCTTATAAAGAAACCATTACGATCCCCAGCAGCACGGAAACAAAGTACATCAAACAGTCAGGCGGTAGAGGCCAATACGCTCACGTTTGCCTCGAGATTGAGCCGAACGAGAAGGGGAAAGGGAATGAAATTGTCAGCAAGATTGTCGGTGGCGTAATCCCTAAAGAATATATCACTCCTTGCATGAAGGGGATCGAAGAAGGGCTTCAAACAGGCGTCCTCGCCGGTTATCCGCTGATCGACATGAAAATTGCCATCACGTATGGATCTTATCATGAAGTCGACTCCAACGAAATGGCCTTTAAAATCTGCGCCTCCATGGCGGTGAAAGATGCGGCCCGCAAAGGCAAACCGGTCCTCCTGGAACCGATCATGAAAGTCGTCGTTGAAACGCCGGAAGCCAATATCGGCGATGTGATCGGCGACCTCAACCGCCGCCGGGGAAAGGTTCTCGGACAAGATTCCCTCAAAGGAGCTGTGGAAGTCACCGCAGAGGTTCCTTTAAGCGAAATGTTCGGCTATTCTACCCAGCTTCGCTCGATGTCCTCAGGACGTGCCACCTATACCATGGAACCCAGCCATTTTGAGCGGGTCCCAACCAAAATCCAAGAAGAAATTTGTAAGAAGTAAAGAATTATGGCAAAAGCACCTAGAAAAAAAATACGGATCCGCCTCAAAGCCTTTGACCAGCGGATGCTCGATCGATCGGTTCAAGATATCGTTGAAACGGCAAAGAGAACAGGCGCACGGGTCGTAGGGCCTATCCCGCTTCCCACGAAAAGAGAAATCTATACGGTTCTCCGCTCGCCTCACGTAGACCGCAAGTCGCGGGAGCAGTTTGAGATGAGAACGCATATTCGCGTTCTCGATCTGTTGGACCCCACTTTGGATACGATTGACAAGCTCAAAGTCCTCCCCGTCGCTGCAGGAGTTGACATCAAGATCAAGGCGTAAATAATTTTTCTTTGGGGAGCGTGAGGGCTTCCCTCACCTCCCTCAATGCTTTTCTCTGCGCTGAAAAATCTGCATGCCCTCTCTGTCTGAGCCAGTTTTATTCAGGCAAAACTGGTTCTTCCTGTTGTGGGGAGGGGGAAACCGGCGTTTTTGCAGATAGCGGCTTCACAACCTCGTCGGATCTGTTGGCAGGCGCTGAGTTCTTCCAAACCACAAAACCGAAGAATTCGCAGAAATTGACCTGCCAATTTGGGTCTTCCATTTGCCAGGGTGTTGCATCGAGCTCTCGATCAAAAGCCTGCTGAGCCCAGTAACTCAATCCAGCCATAACGAGGAATAAAGGCGAATTGGCAAAAACCGTCAATGCCGCCGTGATGATCAACCCGACTGTGGCAATATTGAACCCTGTGACTTCAAAATCATAAATCATCCGATCCCGCTCTTTCGGAGTAAGCGAAAGATCTTCTTTGCGGTCCACCCATTGACGGGCTAGCAAAGATACTGTGTAAATATATGACATAATGCTCCCCAAATTTTATCAAGATAAAGTTAAGGAACCATCTTAAAGAAGCGGGGCAATTTTAACCAGAGATAAAAATTAATTGATGGGCTTCTCGTTCCCATTTTGAGTGGTCTGCATTTCATAACTATCAAAGCCATAAGGAAGTGGGGAGCTTTGCTTGACCCGTTTTGAGACAACCCTCCCATCCTTTATGAGGATGAAATAATGGCGCTCTTCTGTATCGCGGGCGCCGACTTTGATCCGTTCAATATATTCGTATTCGACGCACCCCTCTCCCTTTTCATGAATGGCGTACGGCTTCCCTAGAGTAGCAACCACTTCCGGAGTGGTGGTGGAGAGATCGATCTCATAAAATGCATCCATTGTAACAGGGGTTCCGCCTAAGGCGCACGCGCTTAGCAAAAATAGGGGGAGAATCCGCTTCATTCTTCCTCATTCTCTTGGGATTCGTCTGGACTAGGGGCTTCTTTTGATTGGGGCCAGATGCGGGCTTCGATTTGGGTGCGGAACTGATCGCTGGTCACATATTCGCCCTTCATATGGTAGCTCCCATCGCTTTGCAAGCTATATGTTTCGTATCCTTCAAAATTCATATCGTTGTTGCGGAACTCCCAAGCGATCATCTGGCCATCATAAACCCCATTCCCAATGATCCGGCCGACATTCTGGTTTTCCATATCGACGGAAAAGGTCTTAGACTGGAAATCATAGAAGGAAAGTTCGTTTCGCATGTTTTCAGAAAGCCCTTGAATCTGAATTTCCTGGGCGCAGCATACTTTTCCAGCAAAGTCCTTATTCTGTATAGCCCAGTTGGTATTGAAAACGAGCTCCTCTTCAACCATGTTCAAAAGGATCTTTCCTTCTCCATACCACGTACCTGGCGAAAAAATAAACGAATGGTTGAACATTTTCTATTGCCCCTTCATAAATACCAAAATAAATCAAAGCAGAATAGTCAGCAATCAAAACATAAATCTTCTACTATAAATACTTTGTAAAAGTCCAAGAGCCGCCATCGTCGTTATAATGGAACTGCCCCCATAAGTCACAAAAATCAGCGGAACTCCTGAAATCGGCAAAAGGGCACACATCATTCCCACATTGATCAACACATGCATAGCTAAGTAAGCCGCTAGCCCCGCCGCAAGATACCTGCCAAAGAGATCTTTGGCGACAGCCGCCACCTGAAAGCTAAAATAGATCAAAGCATAAAAAAGGAAGAGCAAGAAGACCAAGCCCATAAAACCAAATTCCTCTCCAAAAGCGGCAAATACGGAATCCGTATGAGCAGCGGGCAGCCACTTTCCCCCTGAAAAATCCCCTTTTTGCCACCCTTTTCCCGTGAGCCCCCCGATGGCAATAGCGATTTGAGAGGCTCTTTGATGGTAGGTATTTGGATTGAGCCGCTCGTATTGGTATTCCCTCAAAGCGGTTGTGAAGGCGGGGCGCATCTTTTCATGATCGAGGATCCCGAGGAAAAGGAGCGTTACGAGAAAGAGGGTGCAGATTCCACAGAGAGTCATAAGGCGTAAGATACCCCGATGGATATCCGCAAAATAGCCGATAATCAGGGCGATCGGATAGAGAATGAGAGAAGTTCCCAGATCAGGCTGCTTTAAAATGAGAACAAACGGAACACCTACAATGGCTCCCATTTGAAGCGCCGTAGAGAAGCTCCCCACTTTAGGCCCTCGACGTTCTAAAAACCAGCTGAGAAAGATCACGACAATCAACTTTGCCTGTTCTGAAGGCTGGAAGCTGGCAATTCCTGGAAGGCGGTACCACCGATGGACATTTTGGATAGGGCTGACAAAAAAAAGGCCGATGAGAAGAAGGATGACAAAGGCATAGAGGAGCAGACTCCAGTCGCGCAAGGAGCGGTAATCGAAGGCAGAGCAGAAGAAAAAAACAGCCCAGCCCAACAAGAACCAACGCACTTGGCTTTTAACTAGAGGAGTCCAGAAGGAAAGCCCCTCTTCGGCAAGGTCTGCCGTCATCGAGGAAATCACGAGAAGGCTGATCCCCATGAGAGCTAAAATAAGAGGCAAGATCCGATAGTCAAGCCTTGTCCAAGACTTCCACATATTAGACTCGATTCTATTTCCAAAATTCGATAGAATGCAAATCTTTCCATGCATGAAATCCATTTAGATTCTATCGATTCCACCAACACCTATGCAAAGCAGCATTGCGGAACTTTCCCCGCCGATCAAATCACCTGCATTACGGCAGAGGAGCAGACAGCAGGCCGAGGCCGCTACCAGAGAAAGTGGTTTTCTCCCCGCGGGGGGAACATCTATGCAACCTTCTGTTTTCGTCTGCCGACCAACGCATTGCACCTCACGAGCTTAAGTCAGGTGATGGCGTATAGTTTTGCCTCCGTGCTCATCAGCGAAGGGTTTCATCCAAAAATCAAATGGCCCAATGACATTCAGCTCAGTGGCAAAAAAGTCAGTGGAATTTTATCCGAAACAGCATTTCGCTCTAACCATGTCGATATTTTCCTCGGAATTGGAATCAACGTAAATCTCGACGCTGAAAGAGCCCTCCAAATCGATCAACCGGCGACCTCTCTATTCATTGAGACCGGGAAAAATTGGGATTCCAAGGCCCTATTGGAAAAATTGCAAAGGCAATTTGCCGCCGACTTGGGAAAATTCAAGAAAGAGGGCTTTACTCCTTTTCATAGCCCATTTGAAAATTTATTGGCCTTTAAAGGGCAAACCATCCGGTGTTTTGATGGGAAAAAAGTTTGGGTGGGGGTGTGCCATTCGTTGACCAATGATGGGCAACTAAATCTGTATTTGCCCGACCGGAGTATCCACACTGTAACGTCAGGAGAAATCCAAGATTAACTGATTATTAGGTTGATACAAACTTAATCTTGATTTTTTTGTCAAAATATTCTAGAATGAGTTTATAAAAAGGTGCTATGTGGCTTTTAAGCCGATGGACGAAGCGGGCTACCTGCGGTATTTAAAAATAGTTGGGTGGAAGCTGGTTAAGGGTGGCATTGACTACAACTTGGTGGACGAAGAGGGAATATTTAGATGTACCATCAAAATCACTCACGGGAAAGGGAAAAGGAAAGAGGATTAAAATGGCCTCCAGAAAAGAAATAAGTGACCACTTAAAAATAGCTCTTAAAGAGGTGGGCCAAATCAAGCCATGGTTTGATAAGAATTTCAATGCTTGGATTTTCAGCCATAAACAATACCCTGATGTTGAGTATGCTGGAGATTCCAAAGCAGAAGTTATTAAAAATTATCCGAAATATTTAAAAGAGTTCATAAAGCATAGACTTGATAACAATATAGACCTACGTGTTGAAAGGGCAACGAAAGGACATGGTGGACAACGAGAAGGGGCTGGCAGGCCAATAGGGACCAAAAAAGGACCGACCAAAAGAGTTACTTTGCCAAAAGATGTAGCAGATTGGATGGAATCGCCAAGCGCAATCCCTCAAGTACGAGAACTAATAGCGAAATCTAGGCATTGATACGGCAGGGCGTTTTTACTAAAAATACTCGGTAGATTTCATATGTTGATTATCAGAGTCTTTTTCAACGAACAATGACGAACCTATCCCAGTAAAATTTTTCGTCGAGTTTTTGGATGATTTTGGCCGCTTTTCGACTTCAAACTTGGGGGGGGCTATATGCCTTGTGTTGATATTGCCCCCCAAGCCTTGAATCGAAAATCGGCTCAAAAGCACCGAAAAATCGACTGAAACTTTTTACTGGGATAGGTTCACTGTTCGTTGAAAAAGACTTCGTCGATTTTTGGGATTATTTTGGCCTATTTTCGATCGTCGATTTTCGGTTGATTTGGCGCGGTCAAATCGTTCACTTTATTCTTTCCCAGTTCCTTACATATTTTGAGGGGTGACAAAAAGGCTAGGGTGAACGCGGGCCTTCAGGATTTGCTGGATCGCAGAGAGGGTGGAGCCTGTCGCGGAGTGGCAGGTGGTGCAAGAGCCTTCATAAGAGATAACTACTTCTCCTTTCTCGCTTAGACTGAGTATCTTAACACCGCCAGCATCGAGCTCGATATAGGGACGGATTTCTTTGTCGATCACCTCTTCGACGATTTTCAGTTTCTGTTCAGGCAGAAATTGCTCCCAGCCGGGAATTCCTCCGGGAATTTCGCCAAAGTCCCGTTCAATGGGAGTCACGTCATAGCTTACGGCAAAGGGGATGTCGAGGCATTGTTGGACGGCTCGATCGACCGCAGAGAGCACTTGGTTGAGATAGGGGCTGCATTCTTTGGGAAAGGCGGGAGTCTCTTTCCGATCGCGGACATGTTGGTCGATGAGATCGGCCGAAAGGCGAGAGGCTTGATCGTAATTTTTTCTTAAGACGAGTTCGCTCACCACCTCTGCAGCTGCGATGAGCCCGATGGGACCCCACGCTTGGAATTTCGCATCGGCGACGACCCCGTCCGACTCGTCGACCAGCCAATAGAGAGAGAGCCTTCCTTCCTGTCCTTTCACGCAGCGCATGCTTTTTTCTTCAGCGAGCTTTGCGGTAAAAAACCCGACGTACCGGAGCCGGTCGATTTTCTCTCGGAGTTTTTTGCTGAATCGTTCCCAATAAAAGGGGTGAATCAAATGTCCTCCGAAATGGCTTGGAGCTGAAGGACAGCTTCGTTGATGATGGCTGCCGCTTTGAGAATTTCTTCTTCTGTCGTCATGCGGCTTAAGGAAAAACTGAGGGCGCATTCATCGATGTTCGATAAATAGCTAGTGTAAGGCCCTCCCATCGATGCATACACCCCTTTGCGGTTGAGAACATACAAAAGCGCTTCTTGGTGTACTTTCTCAAAAACGATCGCCGTTGTGTTGGGAAGGCGAGGGGAGTCTTGGTATAGGACAGTTCCTTGGACTTGGCTTTCAAAAAGGTCGCGAAGACGGGCCACTTCGAGAGCCATCACGTCGAGGTACAGAAGAGCTTGCTGAGCGGCTGCGCTAAGGGCCATCAAAGAGGGGACGTCGAGGCTCGCCTCTTTCCCTAAAATAAAGGGGACGAGGGGACTATTTTCTTTAGCGAAAAGCCCTCCAGATCCTTTCACAGAGTGGATCCGGTCGCCTGAGAAAGTGAGATAGTCAGAGTCGAAGGAGATGGGGTATTTCCCAAGCGCATAGGTCGCCTCGAGATGGAGCAAGACCCTTTTTGCCTTAGCCAAGGAGAGGATCTCTTCGACCGGTTGGATGACGCCGGTGAGCCCATCTGCCATGGTGACGGAAATCAGGGCGGTGCGGGGGTTGATCAGCTCCGTCAATTTTTTCACATCGATCTGACCCCGTTCATCGACCGGAGCAATTTTGATCGTGCAGCCGAGTTCTTCAAGCCTCCTTGCGCATTGCATCGCCGGCGCCTCTTCCAGGGCAGAGAGGATGAGATGGCATTTCCCCTCTTTACGGGCTTTTTCGAGAAAGATGGACCAAAATACCTGATGGATCGCTTCTGCTCCTGAAGAGGTGAAGACAAATGGATCGGTTTCTTTGGCACCCACTAAGTCGTAGATCATTTGGCAGCGAGGCTCTAGGGCAAGGGCGAGTTCTTGGCCCATCCGATGGGGGGCAGAAACGGCTCCCCACTGTTCTTGCAAGTAGGGAGTCATCCTCTCAAGGGCAGCTGTACAAGGGCGGGTCGCTGAATGGTGGTCAAGATAGATCATAATGGCCGTTTTTATACGAATAGATCCGCGGATCGCCAGTTGCAAGTTCTAGTTTGACAACCGCCTCTTTACTGAGATTTTCTAAGTACATCACAATGGCGCGAAGCGAATTGCCATGGGCGGAGATCAAGACCGTTTCCCCTTTTTCGAGGTGGGGCACAATGTGGCTTTTGAAGTAGGGCAAAGTCCTGGCGGCTGTCATTGCTAAACTCTCCCCGTCGGGCGGCTTCGTATCAAAGCTGCGCCGCCAAATTTGGACCTGTTCTGCCCCATATTTTTTTGCGGTCTTTGCTTTATTGAGCCCCTGTAATTGGCCATACACCCGCTCGTTGAGCTCCCGCGCGCAAAAAACGGGAATCAACTGTTTTTTTGCCTCTTCGCTGTATACTTGGGATCTCTTCTCCTCTTCTGGGTGGATGAAGACAGGGATTTTGCCGCTTTTATGGTGCAATAG
>Ga0207072_1057_pt1 | contig 32128 bp, 21 predicted proteins | sample Alteio_BWMinHeat_68_FD_153570 | JGI IMG/M metagenome (GOLD analysis project Ga0207072, IMG submission 153570) | Enriched cells from forest soil in Barre Woods Harvard Forest LTER site, Petersham, Massachusetts, United States -... | ecosystem: Environmental > Terrestrial > Soil > Temperate forest >... | reverse complement strand
ATTAGAATCATTAACTGGCACGCAAGCGCATGCTCGTCCTAGAATTTCCTTCCATTTTTTAAGACTTGATTGCACTATGGCCATGAAGCGTTGGGCGATTCAAGTTACTTCAAAGTGAAACGGAACATGCTGAAAATCATTGTCATACTCCTACTTTTAATTCCAAGCAGTGGCTGGTCGCTTAGCAAAAAAGAGGGAGAGCATCTTTTTAAGGAAGCTAAAAAAGAGGAGGATGCGGCTGGAAGAGTAAACGGTTTTGAACATTTCCTGTCTTGCAACCCAGACATCATCAAACAAATGCCCCTTAGTGACCATATCAAGCTTATCGATAAAGCTCTTGCTAGCTTTCGTACTGCCAAGGGAAAATACCAAACAATCGAAAACGACGCAGAACTCAAAGCTTCTTCAGGTGCGCGTAAGCTAATATTCAATTCTTCTACTCGTTCGGAAAAGTGTGATGAATATATTCTTAATCAAGAAAAACTGCTCCTTTTCTATCGCAATCTTCTTTTCGATCAAAAATTACAAGAGGCAGAAGTCAAAGAGCAAGCTGCTTTACAGAACCCATACGATCTAGAAAAGACTTCTATTCAGTTAAGTCAAGCTGCGGACCTCTATAAAGAATCTGCCGGGATCGGTGAAAAGCTAATGGCTGATAGTGGCAAATTGATATCGGAGAACCAAAAGAGTTTAATCAAAGAGAAGATTCAAGTTCTAAAGGAATCTGGAGAAAAATGCACAAAGAACGCCGACTTGTGGCAAAAAAACATCAAAGAACACAAAAGCAAATTGCGTGAACGAATAGCGGCTTTTAAGGCAAAAGGGGATCAACTCCAAGAAAATGGATGTTATGCTGATGCTCTTGAGATGTATGGCATGGCGTCAGAATTATTAACAGAAGTTAGTCAGTCCAAACTTTTCGATGTCAACAAAGAGCTCCAAGACACAAAGGACATCATCCACGTCTTAGAAAAACAGTCTCGTGAATCACAACACCACAATCAGTCGCTTTCAAAGGAAGAATGGAATCAACGAGAACATTCGAGAAGAGACCAATTTTATTCGACCGCGGAGCTGATTAATCCAGCAGCCTTCATACAGGCTTCGTTATATCCTCAAGGATATCCCTCCGTTGTGTGTTTAGATGGAAAGACACTTTCTGATCCACTAGAGTATTTTTTTTTTACAGAGCAATACTATCGGTTTTTGGTTAAAACAGCTCTCCCAATGACACATTTTTTTGTGAAGGTCTATCAAAATGGGGAAGTCATTCATCAGGAACGCGTGCTTATTCCCTCTGACCGCACGTTCGAATGGGAGCAGTATTTGACGACAGATGGGCTTCTCTACGTGCCGGGCACGAGGCTTAAATCAGATTTTGGGCTAGATTTACGTATACAAATCGTGCCGTGCATCAAGGCACCGTATGCCATCATCATTAGCCAAAAGGGCAAATCTACTCCATATCGCTTTTCGATTAGCTTAGATGAGAAAAAAGATTTGTACGCTTGGCGATACGCGCTGCCTCCTCCTTGGCAATTGATGTCGCTGACAAAACCGTCTTTGAGTTCATCAGATAAACCGATTAATAAGTCAGAACAATCCCCGAAGATTCTTAACCTTAAAAGCCAACTAGAAAAGTCCATTAGCCAACCAACAGTCAATTATCCTATTTTGGATACGCTTGTTGAAAAGATGAAACGAGATCCACTGCTGTTGGCGCAATACGTCTACAATGAAATCGCATTTGTTGAGCCATTTTTATACGAAGAGGATGGGGCCTATATTGCGCCTGGGATACGATCCAATCCTTCTATGACGTTTTTAGAAAAGCAAGGCTCGCCGTGGGAGCAGTGTCAGCTTCTTGTGTATCTATTGCAAAAGGCGGGTTACGAGGCTGTTTACCTTGAAGCAGGGACTTGCGCAATTCCTAAAGCCATTGGGGAAAAACTGTTACTTATTCAACACAAGGGTGCCGAAGATATCTTGGTCAAATACCCGGGGGTGCTTTTTTACAATGGTGATCAATGGATTTCTCTTTTTCCCTGGTTAAAAGAAATGCATGTGGAAGAAGGATATAACCTCTATACCCAATTGCCTGATGAGTATGCGAGTGCTGAGCGTTGGATTAACCACTATCTCAAGAACGATCCGGCTATTTTAAAACACTTGGGTAGTGATCAAAATGACACAGCGGGTGTTTTGTTTGTTCGTTTTGTTCAAGAAGAACTTAAAAAAAAGGGACTATCTCTCCAGGATGTAGGAATACACAGAACACAACTGAAGAAGCAATTTACTAGCTGGTCAGAGTTTCCACGCCCAAAGACGACAGGGGAGTTGAAGGTACATCGGTCGATTGAGAATAGAGGGATGATAGCCAAAGTTGGTATCAACGTGTTCTCGCCTTCGAACATTCACAATAAAATTACCTTCAATTTAGAGACAACACAGCTAAATTGCACTTCATTTCCATTGTGGTTCTCCCAATCTGGAGCATCAGATTGTTTTTTCCATATATCAGATAGTGCGTCCAAACTGTATTCCCTAAAACTGGATCCCAATGACACGAAAATTTTGATAGTTGTGCAATATTATCTTCCAATCGGAAGGGAGAAGTTTTATCGAGAACGTAGTTTTAATGTTATGAAAGGAACAAATGCAGCTATATGTCTGAACTTTGGAAGTGAAAGTCCAAAAATTGCATCTACATTCTATAAGCAGCTGATCGATGAACAAAATAAGACAAAGGAATTGCATGCATTCCTTGCCTATATGGGGGCTAAATATTTCGAAAATTGCAACCGCGCCGATCGTCAGCTTTCTCAATTGCACAAAGTGTTACCCTATTTTGTGTTTGGTTGTGGGCTTTCTGAAATTACACCAGATGTTTCTAAAAAATCAGGTGAGGGAGGCCTAGATCTTCGATACCCGTCCGTCGACATGCAAACGGATGGAGTTACCAGAAGGTTAAATTCGGCTTGCACTCCTACAATCTGGCATGAAGAGATCACGACCGCTGAAAATCAAAGAGATGCGTTGGTTATTGTCGATATTTCGAGTAATGAACACCAAATCTTACGCGATTTTTTCAATGACAAAAATGCTATTTCAACTGTTAAAATTCTTCAACTTCAACATCAAGAACATCAAAATAATGGGTTGTTTGGGCCAGGCTTTCTTGCTTTTTCTCCCTCTAGTTTTGCAGCTTCTAACGAATTACCGGTGCTTGCGCAAAAACTCTATTATTCCAATTTAAAAAATGTGCATTTAGACGCTGTCAAAAAGTCATCCCTTATACTATGGCAAGGGATTGGACGACTTTTGACAGATTCTCTCGGCAATTATACAAGAGCTTACATAACCGCACATCCTTATAGAGAATTAGGAGGACCAAGACAACATGTAGGCTCACTCATCTTTAATCCAAACGAGTACGGAGCATTGATTTCTAATGATGACGTGGTTAAGAACGGAGGTTTTGGATCGCGCTTGCCGATTGAATTTAAGATCGATCGTGTCAAAGAATGGCCGCTTGGTCAAGACCCAAATTATTTTCGTCAAAGGCATCCCTCTCTACCGGGATCTTTACCCCTCGTCGTCGACACTATCAAAGTTAAACCGGATGTGAGGCAGGAACATAAACAGCTAATCGACCTGGTAGCTGACCCCGTTGACGTTATTACAGGTGCATTTTATATCGACGAGGTCGATCTTGTTTTGCCAGGCCCATTTCCATTAGCCATACGTCGTAATTACAATAGTCAAAATCCGCTTCAAGGGTCTCTTGGCTATGGGTGGAAGCTTAGTCTCAACCCCTTCTTGGTCGAAGAGGATGGTAAATTGTATGCCGCTGAAGAAGACGGCACCATGATTGCGTATCGCCACAATAAGCAGTCTGACCGGTGGGAGGTCTTTGCAGAGGATAATCCAGACCTGTGCAACCTAAAACAAGACCCCCTGAACAACACAGCTAATCCCTTTAATGCTTATATTAAAAACGACATCCTTTATCGCGACAATGGATCACGTAGCTTTTTCCAAAATGGTTTGCTCCAAAAAATTATAAACGCTACAGGAAACACCCTGATATTTACCTATTCCCCAAAAAAGCGTTTGAAAAGGATTGAAAGTGCGTATGGGGCATTTTTTGAGTTCAATTACACTCCGGATGGCTTGATCAATGAGATTTATTCGCAGGATGGAAGGCATATTACTTATGACTACAATCTCCAAGGAGATCTGTGGAAAATCACTCTGCCAAATGGTGCTAACATCGTTTATGAATATGACTCACAGCATCGGATTGAACGGGAGACAAAGCCCTATGGGATGGTGCTCGAAAACACGTATGAAAACGGCAAAGTAAAAGAGCAGCGCACCCCCATGGGTCCAGCTCAACAAATGGCCACTACAGCTACTTTCGACTACCAAAAGGGCCTCTCAACTGTTACTGATGGCGAAGGGGGCAAAACAACCTATTTCATTCGTGAAAACCGGATCTATAAGGTGATCGATCCAGAAGGTTACTCTATTTTTCATGCGTGGTTTGTGGATGACAAATCGTGGTTTGATCCTGAGACAGAGAAAATTGTGTCCTGGGATCAACCAGGAGGCTATCAAAAGAGTTTGAAATCGACAACGGATAAACGCGGTTTAATAACCTCTTATTTCTACGATGGGAAAGGAAACCCAAAAGAGGTTGAGATTTCTGGGGTTGATCTTACAGGTGACTTCCAAACACACTCCTCAAGGACCTTTCAATTCAATGAGAAAAATCTGTGTGAACACTCTCTCCATTTAGACCGAGAAACAAAGATCACCTACGATGAGCGCTTTCCTTATCTACCAAAGACGATAGAAAAATATGTACAGAACAATCTTGTTTCATACAACTCTATCACATATGATGCGTTAGGTCAGCTCTTCAGGGAAGATCATTCCGGTTCGATCATTGAATGGGACTACGACTCAAAATGTGGCCTTCCATCCAAGAAAACAGAAATCACCAACACGGATGATCCTCCCGTAGTAACCACCTATGCCTATAACAGACAAGGGCAATGCATCGAAATGATCACTGCAGATGCGATCCAAAAAAATGACTACGATATCCTTGGAAATCGATACAAGTCTGAAGTGTACACAAAAGACGGTCATCTTTTGTCAGCGACCTATTCGCCGTACGACCTCAACAACCGTCCTAGGTGGATCCAAGGCGCAAGCCCCAATCAAACCCTTCGATTAGAGTATCTCCCTTCAGGCGAAATCAAAGCAAAAATCCAAGAACTAGATGCTCTTGGTCACGCTGCCTACACACTTTATGACTATGACACTCGTGGTTTTCTCATCGAAGAGATCGATCCTCGGGGGTATTGCACAAAACATGAATACGATGGGATCGGAAGGGTAAAAGTCAAAACGGTAGAGAACTTTTCTATTCACTACACATACGAGCCAGGCGATTTAATCGCTTCCATGACTACACCTGCCGGCTTTATAACCACATACGACTACACCGCCAACGGGCTTCTGAAAAAGCAGACTAATCCAGATGGCACAAAGAGTACTTTTGTCTACGATCTATTGGCAAGGCCGAAGATTCTTACAAAAAATGGGCAGGCTCAACACATCATTTATGACGACATCCATCGCAAGATCATTCGCAAAGGCCTGACAAGTGAAACAACGGAAGAGTTTGATACGTGGGGAAACTGCATCCGATTCACAGATGCTGCCGGTTACATCTGGGAAAAGACATATGATGCTTTAGGACGCATCAAGACTCAAACTAACCCCAACGGCGAGCAAACTCTCTGGAGCTATCAAGGCGATACTGTGATTTGCACAACCGTCAGTGGGGAAAAAATGATCACCCGCTATGCAGCTGGAGAAGTCATCAGCACCCAATGCTTTGATGTAGACGGCATTTTAATCGCTTCATCCGAAGTTACAATCGATCCAGTCAACCAAACCCAAACAGTGAAAGCAGGAGACATTCTCACAACAACACAGACAAATGCTCTCGGACTCGTCAAAAGGATCCAAACCGGAACAAATCAAATTTCCTATGAGTATGATCACAGCGCCAATTGCACTACCATCACGGATGGCGAGAAGCGCATTACAACACAAGAATTCGACGCGCTCAATCGACTTGCTAAAAAGACACTTCCCGATAGGAGCATCCTCACCTACATCTACGACTCCGATTCCAATTTATGCGAGACCCATTTGCCAAACGGCGCCGTGTGGAAAGCCACACACGACGAAATGGGAAGAAAACACACCGAAGAACTCTATGCCGCAGGTCAAACTAAAGAAAGGTGGGAATACACCTATGAAAATGGCCTACTAGCCACAGCAAAAGACCCCATGAATCGCATCCACACCTATGAGTATGATGACTTCGAACGACTCAAGGAAGAAAGCGTGGATGGATGGAAGCGTAAGTACACCTACGATCCCCGTGGACTTGTGGAAACAATCGAACAGTGGAAAATGCTCCCAGACGGCTACGCCACTGAATATTCCCGCATAGAAAGAAGCTATGATGAATCCGGCCGTCTTGCTTCTGAATTGGCGTATCTTAACAATCAGCTTCTCTCTCAAACTACGCAACATTGGGCACCATCAAAAAGGACCTTGGATATAGGCAGCCATACCCGAGAATTTTTTTATCAAGGCGGAAGACTGAAGCGCGTTTTGGCAACACCAGTTGATCTGCATTACACCTACTGCTTGGATGGCTCACTTCAGCAGAAAATAACCCCTGTCAATGCAACCACCTGGCATTATAACTCTTCAGCACTGCCAGAAAAGATTTCCACAAATTACACAAGTTCCTCAATTGAGCAATCGATGACCTGGGACTTGTCTGGGAAATTAAGGAGTTTAACCTCAAATGACCAGCTGCAAACGTACAGATATAATCCTCAAGGTTATCTTGCTTCTGTAAATGAAGACACCTACACCCATGATTTCGGTGGTCGCGGGATAGGCGTTTTAACGGAAACACCCTTATGGAATGTCCCTGACGATGGAATCGATCCTTTTGGAAAGACCATTGCTGAATTGAGATCTGAAAAATTGATCCCTACTCATTACGATGAAATGGGACAGGTCAAAGCCTGTCTTAATCAAACCTTAGAATGGAACCCTTGGGGACAGCTAGTTAAAGTAACTGGCCCATCTTATGTTTGGGAGGCCACCTACGATGCTTGCGGAAGGCGCCTGCAAACGCGTTATACACCCTCCTGGGGCTCTACCCTTACAACAACTTCCATTTACGATCCGGAAGAGGAGTTTCAAGAAATTGGCCTGAGTCTAAATGGCAAGACATTTTGGAAGATCTATGGGCCCGAAACTTGCGATGCTGTGGTGGATGACACAGAAGTCATTTACCTGTCCTACAATGCGCTTAAACATCTTTCAGAGCTAATTACATCTAAGGAAATTGTCGAGATCCCATCGACCCTTTTTCCTTACGGGCCATTCAAAGGCTCACCATTCATAAAACCAGAGCTTTACCGCCTTGCCTCTTCTTTAACATGGCACAGCAAAGCTCCCGATCTTACAGGCTTCATTTGGATGGGAGCACGATATTACGACCCGAGCAGTTGCAAATTCCTCAGCCCAGATCCAATCGGCTATCCCATCAACATGAATCTCTACGCCTATGCCAACGGCGATCCTATTAATTTCTTTGATCCAGATGGCCGCCTTACTTCTTCTCTCTACAGATATGGTCAATATGTAGTATCAACTTCAATAGATGTATGGGGAAATCCTCGTTTTCAGGGGGGATTGCAATTTGTTGGCGGAGTTGCAGAGGCTTTTGGGGGGGCAGCGTTGACTTCTGCAACTGGAGGGTTAGGTGGTTTTGCAGGAGGGGCGTTTTTGATGCATGGAGCCGACCAGGCTAGCACAGGATTGACAGTGCTTTTTACAGGGAGATATCATGACACAGTTACTTCGAAGACAATGCAGCTGGTGGGGCTTTCTTCGCAGGCAGCAAACTTTGTAGAAGGTATTCTGTGCATGGGCCGTAGGCCTGCGAGTGGCGTTCAAAGAGCTCAAATTGTTTCTTCGGATGTAAATGTTGCGAGCACACTAAAACCACAATACACTCGCTCGAATCTTCAGAGAGGACAAGAAATACATAAATCCTATAAAATCGGCTCTCCAGGTTTGAAGGAATACAGACTACCAAGTGGTAAAAAAATAGATTTTGTTGATACTATGAATGGCATTATTTATGAATTGAAACCACATAATCCACGCTCTATGAGAGCCGGATATCGACAGTTAGAATTATACAGAAATGAATTAAAAGTGGTCCCTGGTTATGATAAAACAGATTGGAAAATAATTTTGGAGACATATTAATGGAATGTAATGATTTTAAGAAAATGTTTGGAGAAACTGCAAAAGATAATGGATTTGAAAAAGAATTTGAAGGGTGGTTTAAGGAGGCTGATGAAGTTATTCATGTTTTGGATCTACAAAAATCTAATTTTGGGAAACTCTATTATCTGAATATCAAATTGTACATACATGGGATTTTTGAAAAAAAATATATTAGAAGTAAAAAATTGGTCAAAGTTGACGTTGGCACCATTCTCATTCGACAACCTGACAATTATTCATACTTATTAAATTTAGAAAAAGTTTTGCCAGATATGGATCGAAAAAAAGGGCTGCAAGATATGTTTGTAAATTATATTGTCCCGTTCTGTGAAAAAACCAGCACCAAACGCGGAATAATAGAGCTAAACAAAAAAGGCGAGTTATTTTTAATGCCAGGAGTGAAGGAGCCTCTAGGGATTGTTTAAAGATGTTCTAAACGAGACTTGGTCTATGTAGTGCCTTATGGAATTACATTTAAGGGCGAATTTAACAACGGCATGCCATGTAGCGGCACCTTCAAGTTATCGAATGGACAAGTGGATCACTAGTAATAGGCCCCTAAGTCAAAGATAGATGCCAGTAAAGCAATGTTGGCAGATCTAATATTTTCAAATTGTCCAACAGCTGTTGGGCAATTGCAAGACGACAGATCTTCAGGTCTGGGAGGAACCCCTGAATTAATCTAACTATTCTACGCCGAAAGCCCGTGTAACAAATGAACCACTCGAGCAAACTGCATTTAAGCGTCTGACAAGAAAAAATGCGCGGCATAATTTGAAGTTACACACAGGAGAGTCGCCCGCTAGAGATGTTCATGCGCATCATACTTACCCGCAAGAATTGGAAACAACTTTCGTTGAAAAAGGAATTAATATTCATCACCCAAAAAATTTGGTTTGGTTAGAAGGAAAATTGCATCTTAAACATGCAAAACGCTATAACGCAGAGTGGTGGTCGTTTTTTGAAACAAATCAGGAGGCTACAGAAGCTCAGATTTACGCGGAAGGAAAGAAAATCATGGATGTTTGTTATAAGAAAAAAATATAATCTGGAAAAAATGGAAAACAAAGATTTTTTTAGCTTTAAAAGCAAATTGGTATTGTCTAATGGACAGGCAGTACCAATCAATCTTAAAACCAATGAAAAAGGTGTTAGTGATCACTCTAAACTAATTAAGGGGCAATATGATGGGATAGATTTTCCAGTAATTTTTAAGCAAAAAGGAAAGATAAAATTAAATGATATATTAGATACAGGATGGGTTAGTCTGTTTCTAATTTCTGATAATCTAAGAATGGTTTTAGAAGAAAATCGATTAACCGGTTGGCAGATTTTCCCTATTAGATTGTACGATGTTAAGGGTAAAGAAATTAACGGCTATCATGGATTTTCTATTATAGGACATAGTGGCCCAACAAGTTATGATAAATCTTCGATTATAGAAAATGGAGAATTTTATCCATATTATAAAGGTGTGAGCGTAGAGAAATGGGATGGCAGCGATTTTTTTACTCCTGATAAAACTTATCAAATTATTATTACCAATAGAGCTGCGGAAATATTAAAAAGGAAGAAAATTACAAACATACAACTCGAAAATTTAGCTGAAAAGGAAACTCCTATCAGACACGTAAGAAGAGAAAATAATGCCTGACAAATTGAAGTAAATTGATGAATCAAGTCATTTTGTCTCTGAACTCACCCTTTCTCAAACCACACAACATTGGGTCCCTGCAAAAAGAACTCTCCAAATTGGGAACTATACCCGAGAATTCTTTTACCAAGGTGAAAGACTAACGCGCGTTTTTACAACACCGATTGATCTCCATTAAACTTATTGCTTGGATGGCTCACTTCAGCACAAAATAACCCCTGTCAATACTACTACATGGAACTATAATTCCTCAGCGCTGCCTGAAAAGATCTCAACAAATTACACAAGTTCCTCAACTGAGCAATTGATGACTTGGGATTTTTCATGGAAAATGAGGAGTTTTACTTCAAATGATGAGTTGCAAACGTACCACTACACACCGCAAGGACATCTTGCTTCCGTTAACGAAGACATTTACACCTATGATTTTGGTGGTTGCGGGATAGGCGTTCTTACGGAAACACCCTTGTGGAATGTCCCTGGCAATGGAATTGATCTATTTGGAAAGACCATTGCTGAATTGAGATCTGAAAAATTGATACCCATTCATTACGATGAAATGGGGCAAGTCAAAGCTTACCATCATCAAACCTTAGAGTGGAACCCTTGGGGGCAGCTGGTTAAAGTGACAGGCCCTTCTTACGTTTGGGAAGCCACCTACGATGCTTTCGGAAGGCGCCTGCAAACGCGCTATACACCTTCCTGGGGCTTTACCCTTACCACAACGTCCATCTACGATCCTGAAGAGGAATTTCAAGAAATTGGCGTTAAACTTAACGGCAAGACCTACTGGAAAATCTATGGGCCCGAAACCTGCGATGCAGTGATGGATGACATAGAAGTCATTTACCTTTCCTACAATGCCCTTGGTCACCTTTCGGAGCTAATTACACGACAGGAAATTATCGAGCTTCCGTCGACCCTTTCTCCTTACGGTCCTCTCAAAGGCACACCATTCACAAAACCAGAGCTCCATCGCCTTGCAACTTCTTTAACATGGCACAGCAAAGCTCCCGATCTTACGGGCTTCATTTGGATGGGAGCACGATATTACGATCCTAGCAGCAGCAAATTCCTCAGCCCCGATCCGATTGGCTATCCCATCAACATGAACCTCTACGCCTATGCCAACGGCGATCCCATCAATTGCTTTGATCCCGATGGAAGATTCTTATCACCCATCTACGCTACCACAAGGGAAAACGTCTTGGGAGCTTTCAGATTTGCGCAATCCTTTTCGGATCAATTCCAACAGGGATTTGCACAAGGATACTTGGAAAGTCGCACATCATTTGGGCCGAGCAAACTCCAATCACTTAATTCGATAAATAACACAGTTATGACAATGAGTCATGATTTAGGTGCGTTTGAAGGCAGAATGCAAGCAACATTTGCTCCTATTACACGTGTTTTATTTCCGGAACGGCATGGAGTAACGTATTGTGAACTCCCTATGCCGGGTTGGCTTGGTAATTATTTTAAAAAAATAGGTTCTGTAAAAAAAACTCCAAATGCAATAAACATAATACAGGATAATAGGCCTGCAACGAGCTCTATAAGTGCTTTTCTTCTTAGGAACAAATTGATAGCTGAGGAAATCTCAGGTGGACATGCCTATACAAAACATGTTATTAATCAAGGCGAATTTCCAGGCTTTTCAACGGCTCAGTTTAATGATCACATAAGGAATATCTTAAATAATCCTACAGAAGTAAAAGCATTGTTACATGGACGGCTGGGTTTTTGGGACCAAAATAGTCAAACCTTAATCATACGCAATCCTGAGGCGATTGATGGCGATTGATGGTGGCACTGCATTTCGGCCAAAATTGGGGAAAGAATACTATGATCTATATCTAAAATAGCAAACATCACAAATACGTCTACGAATGAAAAATGGGATGACTATGATATACACAAAAAAAAGATTAGGGTTAGAACTAAATTCCCGGCTTGTTGCAGGATTTAGTCTGATTACAATTTCAAAATGGGCCCTAAAACTATATTCTGAGAATGAGTTGGAATTTGAAGACAATGTTGAGGATACTATTCTTAAGTTGATTGCCATGGATGAGGGGTCTGAGTCTATACATGTAAGAGAGGATCTACAGCGTTTAGCAGATACTTTATTTGACAAAAAAACGTTACCATAATCAATTTAGAACGTGAGCGTCCAATAATTGGAGTATTAGCTGAAGTGTGTTGGGGGTTTGAGGTTAAAGATTTTGAAAAAAAAATTGGAGTGAAAGAAGAGTTTGCAGAAGCGCTATTAAGAAGATTACTAGCCGAAGAAAAATCTGGAATGATTGAAACAACACTTAGTGCCGCTGAAGTTGCAATTGTCAGACGGGCGCTTCTTGAAGTTGAAAAGAAAATTGAAGAATGGGAGTTTCAAACCCGGATGGGCACAACATTAAACCAAGTTAAAGAAATCCCAATATTCAAATATAAACCACACCCGTGAATTTTTCTAGGGTGAAAGACTGACGCGCGTTTTGGCAACATCAGTTGAGCTCAATTACACCTATTGCCTGGATGGATCGCTTCAGCAGAAAATAACCCCTGTACGGTGCTTTCGGAAGGCGTCTGCAAACCCGCTACACTCCCTCCTGGGGCTACCCTTGCCACAACTTCCATCTACGATCCGGAAGGGGAGTTTCAAGAAATTGGCATTAGCCTTAACGGCAAGACCTATTGGAAAATCTATGGGCTCATTTGACGCTTACCTTTCACCTACAATTCCTCCAAATACTTAACGAAGACATCAAGGGTGATTTATGTATACCTCTTGACCTTTTGGAAAAAGGCTTTAAATTTGTATGCAATTGCCGTAACGATAGCTACTATAGGCGCAGCAAATTTTTTAAGGAAAACGATAAAGAAAATACTCTTGACAACATTGATTCCTGCGGCAAGGTCTGATACATCATAATCAGCAACCTTATCCCCTGGCTTGAAATCTTCGTAGGCGTAACCTGGATTAAAACTGAACGCTTCCAGCATTACTTCTAAGTCGCCACCAAAAGGCACATAAGATGATTTTTCTCCAATCCATGTGAGTTTTTCGTATCCTTCTCTTCCAAGTCGCATAGCAACTGAATTTACAAATTCATTTCCGTTACTGTCTGTTACCTCTGTTGCCCAATATAGAGTTTTTGTTATTTTACTTAGCGTGGGTATTAGAATCCATCCTTTAGATTGTATTTCGGGCAATCCTCGTTTCTGTCTTTCTAAATTCGCTACCTGATTGCCTTTTTTTATCTCACTGAGAAAATTATCTGGATCCAAGTCATTCCAATCTTCAATTGAGACGTATCCATCTCTAACGCTTTCAAAAAATACTAAATTACGCGACGAGCTTGTGTCACAAACTAGAGCCTCGAAATTTTCTGATTTTACATTTCCATGGTATTCAGCACCCTTAATTGCCTCTTTTCCGCACAGAATGATATATTCATCAGGTAGGATTATTGTGGAATTAGATTTATCTAATTTATACGTTCCTTTTACCTGCCAGTCTAAAGACATTTCACGAGTGAGCAAATCTAAATCCACTTCTGTTATTCCGGCTTCTCGCAGTTCTGCAACTCTTTCATCTCCAGTTAATGTTGAAATTGTATTTATGAAATTTCTCCAGTATTTGAGAAATCTTTTCCCTAAATCCGCATCCATATCTCCAGCTTTTAATGCAGTTAACGTTGCTATTTCATAATGGGCAACCTTATCACCTGATACAAAATCACCATAACGATATCCTGAATCAAATTCAAAAGCTTCAAGAAGCACACTTAGATTGCCTACATCGGGTCTAAACACTTCTGTCGTTGTAAACAATGTGACCTTTTCATAGCCATTTTTTCCAAGCTTTATGGCTTGAGCTTCTACATAGCCCCCTTGAGCACCTTCTGTTAGATGCAATGCCCAACGCATTGTATTTTTTTTTCTATTTATGGTTGGTTTTATCAACCATTCAGTAATCTGTACTTCCTGTATACCTAGTTGTTTTCGTTTAGCATTCGCTAATGCAGCATGCTTTTGAATTCGGCTAAGAAGTTCTTTAGGTTTAATCTCTTTCCAATCATCCATGCACACATAACCCTCTTGAAAATTTTCAAAAAGGATAAGGTCAGTAGTCTCTATATCGTAAACAATCGCTTCAACTGACTCTGTATCAGAACTTGACTTGCTATTTGCAAAATTAATTGCGTCTTCTCCTGTTAAAAGAATATATCCCTCAGGTACAGATAAAGTGGAGTTAGATTTAGGTAAATGGTATTTTCCTTCGACTTTCCAATCATGATTCAGAAATGCTTTCTTAGCCTCTAAATCTGCCTCCGTTACTTCGTATTCTTGTAGCACTTCAATTCTCTCGTTTCCCTGTAATTCCGAAAGCTCTTTTAAAATGAGACGTTGATGTGTGAGGTAACTTTCACCAAAGCTTTCTTTTGGAAGTATTTCAGTGTGTTCTGTATTTTCCACGATTTCTTCTGCTTCAACCGAGTGCATGGACAAGAACATCAAACAGAGAAAAGATAAAATCTGAATCATATCATATTTCCTTAAATGGTTGACTATATACAATAATTTTTTTAAATGTTTAGATTTCAATATCAAAATAGAAAACAAAGATAGCAGATACCTCATTTCTGATTTCGAGTGCTACTAAAAAAATCTCAGTTTGTCGAAAGTTTACAAAACAGGCCCCTTCTCCACGTCAGATTTGCTTATAAATTCCCTGTATTTTCGAAAGGTTTTAACATGGTTCAGGGATTTTGTGTGAATTACCCGCTCCTAAAGGGGCAGGCTTCCGGCACTTGGCGGCATTTGAACGCCTAATTCATTTCCGGAACGCACGTGGACAGGATATCGCGATTATTGCACGCTAAAAGCCGCGCAGTCGAAAGCAATCATTAACAGTTATCAGAATTCTACTGCTTGTTGGTTACAACCTGTTTTGCGTCAACTATCTTGTCAGGTCAGCGACAACTATGATGGCAGGTACATCCCTTCCATTTAGGAAGTTTTAGTAGTCATCACTTTACCCCCTTACCTTTATGGCAATGGGGGAGTTTGAGGGGGCTTGCCCCCTCAAGAATCCTTAAATATAAAGATTCAGAGTCCAACGAAGGCGGAAGGGGGGTAAGGGGGCTTGCCCCCTCACTCTCACCTAAATTACATCCCAATATGCTCTAACCTCAACTCTGCCATTTTCTCAATTTTCTTAATTTCCTCCTCATACTCATCAACCTTATTCTGATGATGGGCTATGGCGGCTTCGAGGTTTTCTATACTCTCAAACTCTTCTGTTGTAATCCCCTTTGTTTTTGCTTCTTTTATTTTTTGCCAAAATGCTCCTCCTGTCATTTTTCTGCCTCCTTTCCATTTTTCTTGTTTATTGCTTGTTTTCTTCGATAACTCTCTGCCTCAACTTCAAGAATTGTCGCGTGGTGAACAAGTCGATCCACTGCTGCGATCGCCATTTGTTTATCGAGAAATATGCGATCCCAATCTTTGAATGGTTGGTTACAGGTAATCACCATGCTTTTTCGTTCATATCGTTCACAGATCAGCTCGAAGAGAACACTAGTTTCAAGCTCATCCTTTTGCACGTATCCAAAGTCGTCTAGTATTAGACAATCATATTTGTCTAACTTTTCTAAAGCTACAGGAAGGGTCAGCGACCTCTTGGCGGCCTGTAGTTTCTGCACGAGCTCAGTAGTGCGGTTAAAGAGGACTCTAAAGCCTTTCTCTATTAACTTTTCTCCAATGGCTGCTGCTAGGTGAGTTTTTCCCACGCCTGAACCTCCAAAGATAAGTACATTCATTCCCTCTTTGACCCAGACTTCTCCGGATGCTAAACCCAAAATCTTTGCCTTGGTTATTCCAGCAATATTGTTAAAATCATAGTTCTCTACCGTTTTACCTTTTGGCAACTGTGCTTCCATCATATGCCTTGCTAGGCGTCGATGGTCGCGATCAGCAACTTCACGCTCACATAGGCTTGACAGATACGTTGGACCTGACCAACCCTTGACTTCGGCTTCCGATGCCAGACCCTCCCATAATCGCTTCATTGTGGGAAGACGTAGCTGAGTGAGCAGCAAAGGAAGTATGGCTTTTTCTCGTTGACTCATAGCCTACCTCCTTGCTGAATACTCAGCAGGGCATCATAGTCGCATAATTGAGTCATGGACTCTTTTAATGAAGGGGCTTGGACAGGCATCGATTTAAACAGCGCTCGTGCTTCTTCTGATTTTGGTAAGAGTCCCTTTGTAAGACAATCCTCCAGATAGGTATTAACTTTTTCCTCACCATCTGGCCGAGCCGCCTCGTTGAGAATTTTAACAAACTCACGACAAGCTTGGCGGCTATCTAATTGACCTTCTAGACTCTCTCAGGCTTGACGAAACGCAAAAGTTGGAAACAGTGCATCTCGATACACATAGTTGTGAAAGGCTTGTGGCTTTCGAACTAAAGTTCCAATGACATGTCTATATTCAATGTGATGTGATTTTTTCTTGTGGGCTCGCAGACGCTTAATTGTAATGGTGTGATCACCCCCCACGTAACATTCTAGACGGTCATCGTATAGGTGTACCTTAAGCATCATGCCAATGAGACGCGAGGGCACCGAGTAGATTATACTCTTGACAGCAATAGTGCTTGAAGTGGTGACTCTTACTCGCTCCTCCAGATAGTCACAAGCTTTTCTCTCAGGAAGAGGGTGCAAGAAAGCACGTTCCTCTAAAAACGCTTTCTCAACGCGTTTGTTTTGCCGCTGTATTAGATCTTGCAAAAAGGCTTTATATTCATCCAAGGAGTTAAAATCCCGCGACCCTCTAAGCATCAATGCCTGATCCAAGCGATTCTTCAAATGACCGTTAGGAGACTCTATAGAACCATTTTCATGGCTAACCCCCTTATTATTGCGCGTTGGCTCCGTGCCATAATGTTCGCAGAACTGACGGTATGACTCTGTAAACTCTTCTTTCGCTTTGTCAGAGCAATTTTTGTAGGCCGCAGATAAGCTGTCAGTTCGATGAGTTTCTGTTACTCCTCCGATACTCCAAAATGCATTTTGTACTCCCTCAGCTAAAGCAGGATAGCTTTCTCCACCTTGGACTACTTGGGCGAACTCGTGCCCACTGAAGCTCAATCTGAAATGGTACAAGAGATGCTGAAACGGTTCTCCGCGTATCGTGACAGCTAGTTCATCTGCATTGGTAAAGTCAGAAATGCCTTGCCAACCAGGCGGATTTTTTTGACGAAAGATTACTTCTTTTTCAGGTCCCGATATAGCCCTCCACTTTTTTACTCTTCTTTGAAGTGTTCTAAGTTGCTTTTCTGGATATTGACTTGGATAACGTTTTTGCAGCTCCTCGAGCAATGTTCTAGCCTCTAATTTGGGTGAAGCCTCGAGCAAGGGAACAAGCTCGTTTTGCCAGACCGCTTCAAAGGGATCTGGTCTGGTTTTCCAATGTCTTTTGGCTTTTTTTGAATTGCATTGTTTTTTGTTTATACGATAAGCTGATCTCTCACTAAATCTTGCTTGTGCAGCCGAAACCGTAACTGATTTTTTATTTTGTCTGGATTGCATATACAACCTAATTTGATGATTAGTAATTTGTTTGCCCGGCATTTCTTGTGCTCCTTTTTTCTTCAAAAGCACTTTGAGTGTCGGGCATTTTTACTGCCATCCTAATTGTCGTTAACCTGCCATCCTAATTGTCGCTAAACACAACCAATTTCACACCATATAAGTAGCTAATTGCTCCAAGGCCGATATTGCTGATGATCCACTGTTTTTCTGAAAAACAGCCCACGAGAGTGGTGTCCATGATGCGGGATAGTTGTGGGAGGCAAAGACCGGCCTTAAGTAGCCACCCATTCATATGCATCACAAATCGTTTGAAGTATGCATTTTCAAAACGCTGTTGTTCTTGCCATGAAAGTTTTTTCATATCTTCATACAATCTTTTTACACACACATCATGGATCACTGAATCCATATATAATTCAGATAAAACCGGGTCACAACTGATTTTTTCCTCGGTGTTAGTCCGTTCTTGTTTCTTTTTGTCTCCTCCGAAATTGATGCACGAAAATGTGGCGATGTTGAAAGCGAGCAGAATTGGAAATGAAAAGGTTCTGAGTCCAGCCGTTACCATTTGCGCAAAAAGATAGTGCGGAGCGAATAGAAACTTCAGATCTGACACTCTCACATAACCGATTTTACCAAAATCATACCCATTCGAACGCAAAACACCATAAGAGACATCAGAAATAACGTGAACAAATGCACGTGCTGCAGAACGCACGAGAAGGTCTTTTCCAAAATCGCGTATACCACGATTAATCCAAATAGCTGCGATCGTCTCAATTAATGCATCAAGACAGATTTGTTGGATTAGTAGGTGTGGTGTGTACTCCTCGGATTCCGGTTTAGGATTAATAGCACTTGCTTTTTGACCAGTGTATACAAGAAACGAATCAGCTTGAATATTCATATTGATTATTTTATAAAAATCATATTGTTTATTTTCAAAAACTATAATGATTTAATACAAATAAGTCAATTCATAGATATTTATTGATTAGTATAGTATTTTTGAAACATATTTATGATTGTTCAAACTCAATCAAGTTTTCTTTTCGTTGCAATTCTTCTTAAGTTCCTAAAATTGCTTCCAAATTTTGATGAACAAAAGAAGAGGTCTATATGTTTTTTGCCGGTTGCAATCCTTCCTCAGTCGTTCGAAATTCGGAGCACACGTCTTAATCTCTACTTTTAACTTGGCCTTGGATGGAAGGTGTAACACGTGAAAGTTGCCGGGCTCCTAAAGATTCGTTGAAGCCCATGGTTCTTTGATTAGTCAATTGGATGGAGCAATGACATGGATTCGAGAAAGACTTTCCACTGAATTTGAATTTACAGGTAAATCTCAAAGAGATGTTCATTGGGAATATCCCTTGAATGCCATCCGTGAGGCCGTAATCAATGTTCTTTGTCACAGAGATTATACTAGTGCAGCTCACAGCCAGATTAGACGTTATGACGATCGTTTAGATATCTGGAATCCAGGAAGTCTTCCCCCACCATTGACACCAGAGATGTTGTTTGGAGAACACGATTCTATTCCACGAAACCGAAAAATCGCAGAAGCCTTTTTTTATATGGGATTAATAGAACGTTGGGGGAGTGGTACAACTCGAATGGCCACAGAATTGGAAAAAGAAGGATTTCCCAAACCAAAATTTGAATCGGCGTCTGGCAGGTTTCAAGTAACATTTTTCAAACAACCAGCTCTTCAGCAACCTTCTAAAAAACAAGAGCTATCGAAAAGACAACTTTTAGCAGTGAACTATGTCAACGCACATGGCAGTATTTCTAATAGCGAATATCAAGATATAGCAACTATATCACAACGAGCAGCTACAAGGGAACTTAATGAGTTAAAGTTAAAAAATGTCCTGGTCCCTTCTGGAGGCGGGAAAAGAGGCGGGCGGGGTTTAGTCTATCGTTTAAAAGAATCACAATGACGCCATATTGGAGTCATGAGATTTAAGGCATCTGTATAATCGAAGCTTGAAATATTCGATATCTCTGAATCCATAAGCCTGCCTCTTCATCGTTTTAATCTTTATCCAGAATAGCCGAATCTGTTCCTTCATAGCGTGTGTTGTTGCCAATGGCTTATTCACTTCCATAAGATTATGCAACCTCGCTAACTTCTCTTCCGTTAACTTTTCGTAATTGCTTAGAAGCAAGAATCTACATCCTTTCAGTGTCCTTAATCCGATCTAGTTATATTTGCTTTGTTGAGAGCTTCGAATTTTTTTAATTATTCATGAAATACGTTCAGCTGCAGCTCCACTCGTAAAGGTACTCATTTCCGCGATGAGCCATTTTTCTTGCAATTAATCAATATTTTTTTTCTAATTGATCTAGGAAAAATTTCATCAAGCCAAATAGGGAGAACAATCATGACGTCACAACTCAGTCAAGTTAGTAGCACGGTAGGCAAAGTTAGAGAAAATGAACTTCGTACGGTTGAAATGAAGAAAAGTATTAAGCAAAAGGATTATGACAGGGTCAGTAGCACGGCTCAAGCGATTTACCAAGATGGTATAGATATTGTCAGAGGGGAGGTGTGTGGCCAATCTATCGTTGCAGAAGAGCTAACCGATGTGATGATTAGCCTTGCAGATTTGAGTAATAGCCATCACATTCAACACAAGTTACATGTTTTGATCCCTGTTCTTAAAGCACTTCGTGTTATGACAGAAATTACATGGTACCAATGTTCAAGAAATGGAAAGCAACGTATTTATACAGAGGATAGAGATAATATTATTAATCTTACTAATAGGTTAAAGGAGGTATTTCCTAAATATGCGAAAATGGAAAAAGGAGTTCTCCTTTCGTCTGCAGGTGCTCGTTATGAGCTAGCATGTATAAAACAAGCGGCAAAATGCCTATCTCCTAGTGATAGTCTGTGGAAATCGGTGATAGGTCCTATAGCGGAAGCGATCTTTGCAGCTGCCACCAAAGATCTCGGTGGTGTTCTTACCGGTATTTTTAAATTAGGTCTTATCGTAAAAAAAGAAACTGTTTCGCAGTGGTATTTAGAAGTGACTCCCTTGGAGTGGAGGGCGACAAATGTTACATCCACTGCGGACTTTAAAAGTTATATTTTACCCTACATTCAGCGGTTTAGCAGTGAGGGAAACAAGTATAGTCTAAGCTTGGTTAAAATAATGACGCGCATTATTGAAAATACCATTGATCCTGATCTCAAAAAATTGGCATTTGAGGAATTGGTTAAACTTTTAAAGCTAAATGTAGATTTTAAGTCTGAAATGCAAAACTTGAGTAATCTTCCTAAGGACATGTATGCCAAACTTTTGAAACATCCAGATCGCTACGCTGAAACAAGGAGCTTTGCTGCATGGTCCTTGATAAATCTTGCTTCAAAATCGGACAACAAACAGTTTTGCCCACTCATCAAATTGGCTATAGATGAATGGAATAATAAGGTAACAGCTAGTTCTCAAACTCCTCTTAAAGAAAAAGATGAAGCACAGAAACGCGCAGATTCATTGAATACACAAAAAGCTCCTCTAGATCTAAGGGTGCTTGAAATTCAAAATCAACTTAAGTCAGTCGTTGGTACAGCGCCCTCTAAAGCTGGCGGAACTTCTGAAGAAGAGCTCAAGCAAGAATTTCTGCGAATTAATCCAGACAGAAAAAAGTTAGAAGCTCAAATAGCTGTTTGCAATCAAGAAGTTGCCTTGGTGAACGCTTACGAAGAGGTAGTAGCCAATGAAGCAAGCCTTCGTGATCAGTTTCTTCCAAGCTTAGTATTGCTAGAATAATTGTAATCAAATTTAGCGGTTATATAGCAATTTGTGAGCTCAAAAAATTTGATGTTTTTAAGCAAAATAAGGAAAATCAGAAAAATGAAGGAATTTTCTTTCTAATGAAAAAGGGCGTAGTGCCATGACCGCAACAAGTTTGCACTTACTATCTCCGGAAATTACCAGAGAACAACTCGAAAGGGTTGCCAATACCCTTTCAGTTGATTTGACTAGTGATTCAAATACATTAAGAGAAAAATGTTTTGAACGCTCTTATCAAGTGTGCCAAAGCGGACAATGGCATCTTGTTAAACCAATTGTTCAAGAGCTTTCCGTTTTGGTCGATAAGGTCGGTAGGACTCTTTTGATGAAGGCGGTTATGGAGGAAAAAGATGTTCTTGTGCAAGGGTTAACAGAAAGAGCAATTGCGGTGACTACTAAGGATGCAAAAGGTAAAACGATCCTACATTATTTAGCTTGTTTTGCCGCTGGTAATAGCTCGGATGAGTATGCTGCTGCGATTATAAAGAAATTGTATGTTCAAAACAAACAAGAGACTTTGGCTCCGCTGATCAAAGAAATCGATGACCTGCAAAAGATCAATCATAGTAATCAGCAGCAAGTGATTGCGATTAATGCGGGTAGCGTACAACCAGCAGAAGGAATTAAGATCCTCAAAAAGCTAGTTGGCGATGATCGTCATACCTTTGCGTGCTTGCATGCTGGGACGTTAATGTATTTGCGAATTTTGGAAATGCTCCAACATTCTCAAAATATTCCTGACGCAGCTGCAACGAAGGATGAGTTTCAACGAGGGTTTTTATCAGTCTATGGTTTTCAACCAATTCCATTTGAGAAATATTCAAAAGAGGTCCTAGCTCAAGCACAGCAAGGACAAGATGATGGGGTTGATCGCTTTCTCGATAGTTGTGCCACGCGTTTTAAGGTTAGTCGTGACACACGAGTAATTGATCTTTTGAAAGAATTAGTGAACACCTATTTTTATTCTGAAAGGTTTGATCGGGCATTGTGTGTGATCGAGCAAATTCTTCTTGTTCCAGAAACAGTAAAGCGCTCAGATTTAAGATTTTTTGCCGAAATTGATCGTGTTGCAGGAAGATGTTATTCTCGTTTACACAATTATAAGGAAGCGGAATTTTTCTATAATCGTGCAATAGATTTTTATCATAATAAGGCGGAATTTTTAGGTGATTATTTTGTATGTTTAGCGGAAAGATTGGATTTGTTCATCAAGGTAAGGAACCTTAAGCAAGCAGAGGATGACTGTCGGAAAGTTCTCGAATTTGCACAGAACACCAAATTACCTCCTACTCCGTACCTGTTATGTGATTCTTTAAGTATTATGGCCAATATTTTATACCACAAAAGAAATTATACTGAAGCTCTACGTTATGGTGAATTAGCCCTTGAGATTTATGAGAAAGCAGGAGCTAAGGATGACCCTACCACCACACACATTTATATCTCCACCTTGGGTATAATGGGTAACTCGTTGACTCATCAAAGCAAATATAACGATGCTCTAGGATACCATCAAAAGATAATCAATCACTTAGAGAAAGAGGAAGTGAGATACAAAAATGATATTGCAGCTGCTTATCTTGATTTAGGGAATGTCTACTCAGACATGAATCGTTTTGACGACGCCTTTAAAGTTTTCAAACGTGTTTATGATTTTACTGATCCTCAATCTAGTCCACATGCTAGGTCGCATGCAGCAGCAGCGGCTAGCTTAGGCAATATCTGTCTGTATAATAAGAAGTTCGCTGACGCTATTCGGTATGCTCAAGAGGCCTGTATGATTTTTGAACAGCTTCAAGATTCTCTTCCTCGTGAAGAATGGAAGATGACAACCTTTGAAATACAAGTGGGTGCCTATTATTTATGGGAATGGTCATTGATCGCGACAAAAAATTTTAAGGATGCCCTTATTGTGTCCGACAAACGCAGAGCTCGCTGTCTTGTAGATAACCTTACTAAAAGAGTTTTCTCTCAACAAATAACTTCTTCCGATTTGACCCTTGAAGACATAGAAAAAATCGCAACGGAACAAAAGACAACTTTTATTATCTACTCAATTCCCATTGATCGAAACGGGCAGAGTGCGGGTGAAAAAGGCACTTGTTGGGTCGTCTCTCGAGACGAAAAAATTACAGAGCGGGTGACGGCTCGAAATATAAATATTAAGAATGTCTTTCCCAATGGAGTGGATATCTTATTTTCCGAAACGCCGTATAGGGGAAAAGACGGTAATCCCCCTCTTCCAGTCACAGATCTCTATGGGAAACTCAATATCCTTACTGGAAATTCGCAAGAAAACTCTGAGAAGGATGAATGGGCTGAAATGGTTATGGAAGCAAAGAAGGTCACTTTGCAAGAAGAATCGCCAATTCAAGAAGGATTTCTTGATACTAGCTTATCCGGAAATTCTTCTACCATTCATAACGAAGCACAATCTGAAGCAAACGTAAACTGGACAGAACAACTAGAGGCTGTTGCAACATCATTGGGAGAGGATGCCGAAAAAGATGAATGGAATGAAATACTATTGTCTGCCCAGAAAGCTGCTTTGGAAGATGAACCAAAAATTCGAGCACAGTTTCATACACATTTAAAAGAATGGTACCGAGAGCTAATTCTGCCGATTGAAGATCTTCTTCCAAAACCTCATGAAGGGACAGTAACTTTTATTCCTGATGGGCCAATGGCGATGCTTCCCTTTGCGATATTTGAACAAGAAGATGGCCGGTATTTTGTAGAAGACTATGCTTCTTTAGTAGCTCCTTCGATTAAGGTTGTAAGCCTTCTTGAAAACTTGAGACCGCAAAAAAGCGGGCAAGCAGCATCTGGTAAATCTGTAGTTGTTTGCAATCCTGATTCTAAATCGGTAAAAAAGCTACAGACTGGCGATAGAGAGGGTAACGAAGTGGGAAAGCTGCTGAATACGCCGTCTTCGCATTTAAAGTTAGGTAGAGATGCAAAAGCTGGTCTTGTCATTTCATTGATAAATGATGTTCAATGGATTCATTGGTCTAGTCATGGTGAAATTGAGGATAAAGAAATCTCTTCTCCAAACCCTTATTCTCTTTATCAGGGCCACTTGTATTTTACACCTGACGTGACTCATCAGCAAGGAATACTGTATGCAGAAGAGATCTCTAAAATGAATCTTCAAGCAGAATTAGCCTTTCTTTCAGCCTGTTATTCTGGCCGTGGGAGTACAGAGAATATTCACGAAGGCTTGGTTGGCTTTACAAGAGCTTTTGCATCTAGTGGTGTTCTAACAACAGCAACCAGTTATTGGAAATTACCAGACACAGACGAGACGGTAGATATGATCACAATATTTTATCGCCTCCTTTTAGATAAAAATGGTCCAAAACTTGGAAAAGCTGAAGCGCTTCAAAAAGCCATGCTTGAAGCCATAAAATGTAATCGAGAAGACCCTCACAAATGGGGGGCGCTGTTTCTTACAGGAATCAATTAGCCTAAGAACAAAGAGGTCGAATGACCCTAACAAATTTACGCTTGCATAATTCAATTATCAGTCATGCACAAATCGAAACAGTAGCTCGAGTTTTAAACATTCAGGAGGCCAATCCAGATATCTTAAGAAGTAAATGTTTTGAAAGGACTTACCAATTATGTCAGAGGGGAGAATGGTCTATCATCGAACCCATTCTTAAGGAGCTCTCTGTTTTAGTTGATAGTATAGGTCGGACGTTGCTGCTTAGAGCGGTTATGATACAGGATGACGCTGTTGTGCGAGGATTAACGGAGAGGTCTGTAGGTCTAACTACAACCGATCGTTTTGGCAGAACCATTTTACATTATCTCGGATTTGAGGTGGGAGGTATAAGTTCGGAACATTATTCCGCTTTGATAACGGCAAAACTTGTCGATCAATATTCTCAAAAGGCTATAGATCCTCTTCTAAAAGAAAAAAAGGAGTTTGAAAATCTTTGCAAATCAGAACTGGCTCAATTGGATGACATTGCAAAAATGCTCAACAGTTCTTCTTCAAGCAAGCCAACTATAATTCAAACGATGATGCAACCAAAAGCAATTTACTATGGTTTATCATTCGCAAATCCCATGCTGCCGAGAGTCAGCGGATACTACTATCCAATAGCAGCAAGCGCTTTGCCACAGGGGACAACTAATTACTACAGTCGAATGCAAAGAACCGCAACACAACAAAGAATAATTGGATACTGTCCGGTCCTAATTATTCCAATAGCTCAACAAGCAACTCTTAACCCTCAGTTATCGGGGATGGTGAGATTGCATGGAATGATCGAACGCCATCGGCGAATGTTCGCATGTTTTCATCCGCAGATATTGATGTACCTGAAACTTCTGGAAGAATTTCAGAGATCAGCGGGAAATCCAGAGGCAAAAGCTACAAACGAGGAATTTCAAAAGCGGTTTTCCACAGTATATGGTTTTAATCCTGTTGTTGATGGAGAATTTTCGGAAGAAAATTTACTCACACATGCTAAGAATGGACAAGATAAAGAGGTGGATCGCTTTCTAGAAAGCTGTCCTACTCGTTTCGTACTGAATTTTCGTGGAATTTTAAATTTGGTAAATTTTTTATTTTGTTTAGCGAAAGAATATCATTTTTTAAGGGAGTATTCAAGGGCAATTAAAGTCCTTGATACAATTTTTCTTGTTCCTAAGACGGTACAAGATTCTCATCAAGAGTTATTTGCCGATATTAACCGCGTGGCCGGAGAATGTCACTTTCTTGTCCCAAATCAAAAGGGATACGCAGTAGCCCAAAAATATTTTGATGCAGCTATAGATATTTGCGATCGTTCTTCAACCGATATGAGTCATGTGCGTTATCGTTGCTATAGCGACAGAGCCGGATTGTATTGCTTCTTAGGCCGTATAGAAGTTGCGGAAAAAGATTGTCGAGCCGTCGTCGAGTTTACCAAAGCTAATGATATGCCGTCTTATCCCTATTTTCATTGCCAAGCTCTTTGTCGTTTGTCAACAGTCTTGTATAGCAGAAAACAATATAATCAAGCTGCCGATTTTGCAAAACAAGCTGTTGATTTGTGTAAAAAGAAGGGTGCTGATACAGATCCTAAGGGAAAAAATGTTTATAGACATGCTTTATCAGATCTTGGCAAAAGTTTATATGCATTAAAAGATTTAGATGGTGCATTAACATGTATTGACAAAGCTGAAAAATTTTGTGACATAGCAAATATAAAAAACGATGATCATTCAAGATTGTTGCTAAATAAAGGAAATATTTGGGAAGAAAAAAACGATATTGAGCAGGCTCTTAGGAACTTCCACGGTTCTTATGAAAAAGCTATTCAAGGATCGCGATCACAAGCCTTTTCTGCTGCAGCTTTAGGAACTTGTTATCTTAAAATCAAACACTTTGAAAAAGCGGTACGCTGGTCTAAAGAAGCGATCGATCTATTTGCGGAGCTTCAAAGCGTTCTTCCTCATGATAATTGGCAAATCACGATTTTTGAACTTCACGTTGAGGCGTATCGTGATTTAGAACGTGCTCTGGTGGGCGCAAATAGATTGCATGAGGCTTTGATTATTTCTGATAAGCGGAGGGCTCGCGTGTATGCCCATTCCCTTTCGCTACGAATTTCTCCTGGACCGGAAATGCTTTCAGATTTGACTATCCCAGAAATATGTGATGTGGCGAAACAATGCAATACTATTCTTGTGATCTATAGTGTGCTTGATGGTAAATCAGGATTATGTTGGGTCATATCGCCAGAGAAAATTGACACAGTTGAGATCAATGTAGAAAATATTTTTCCTCATGGGTTAGACGGTTTCTTATCTGAAGGTTCCTATCGAGGGCCTAACAATAAACATTCTTTACCTATAGTTGATCTTTACAAGCAACTTAATAGACTTGCAAAAATCTCAAGAAGTAGTTCTTCTAACGACGAATGGGAGGAAATGAAAAAAGAAGCGAAGAAAGCAGCGCTGCAAGAAGAAGCGCAAATTTGTGAAGAATTTCTCACTCATTTACCCAAAAATTTTACCCTTCCTTTAGAAAGCGACCCTAGCAGTGATGAGTGGGACAGAATTCTACTAAATGCTAAGAAAGCGGCGTCTGAAGAAGGGCCAAAAATTCAAGCACAGTTTCATTCATACTTAAAAGACCGCTACAGAGAATTAATTCAGCCAATTGCAAATCTTCTTCCAAAGCCTCATGGGGGAACAGTAACTTTTATTCCTGACAGCTCGATGGCAATGCTTCCTTTTGCGATATTTGAACGAGAAGATGGCCGATATTTTGTGGAAAACTATGCTTCTTTAGTGGCTCCTTCAATTAGGATAGTGAGTCTTCTTGAAAAGCTGCGCCAACAGAGAAGCAAGGAAAAGCCATTAGCTAAAGCAGTTGTTGCTTGCAATCCCAAATCGAAATTCGTACAAGAGTTAAAGACGGGCGATAAAGAGGGACTTGTGGTAAAGGATCTCCTTAAAACAGATACAATGCATCTTATGTTGGGTGCTGATGCTACCGTCACTCATATTCTTTCTTCTATAGAGGATGCTCAATGGATTCATTTGTCCTGTCATGGTGAAATTGAGGATAAAGAAGCCGTCCTTATCAATCCTTCTTCTCTATATAAAGGGTATCTGTATCTTACTCCTGATGATAAATATGAAACTGGAATATTATATGCCGAGGAGATCTCTAAAATAAAGCTCCAAGCAGAATTAGTCTTTCTCTCGGCCTGTTATTCTGGCCAAGGAAACTCTGAATATATTCATGAAGGTCATATTGGCTTGACAAGAGCCTTTGCATCTGGTGGCGCTTTGACTTCGGTATCGAGTTATTGGAAACTTCCGGATACTGAAGAAAATATCGAGCTAATCAAAACGTTTTACAGCCATGTATTGGGTAGTGGAGTTCCAAAAGTTGGAAAGGCAGTTGCACTTCGTAAATCCATGGTAGAAGCGATCGATAGGTATAGAGAAAATCCCGATAAATGGGGCGCGCTTTTTTTAACGGGGATTAATTGAATTCTAAATAATGATAAAATGAGATGGCATTCGAGAAAAAGTCGTTCATTTTCAACGTCTGATAATATAGAACATGGCGTTTTTTTTCAGTTAGGCTTGCCGCTGAATATTGTAGAAATATAAGTCTAACTTAACTATATTTTCTACTCATGTTAGTAATTAATCGGATTTTAAAATGCTTGTTATTTTTTCATTTAATTCAACAAAAAAGATGGTTTCACGCGAGGATATGGTTATTTCTACCAAATCTTTACATGAAGGATCAGGAAATGTTGCTTGCATGTTATTCTTGAATATTTCAAAGGCTTCTTTGCAGATTTTCCTAGCTACTGAGAAGGTCTTTATGTTTTCCTTTGTTTTAACAATCTCTTGTGTTTTTGCTATAGCAGCCTCGTAAGCTTGTTTTTGAAAACTGTTTGTGTCATGACTAAATTTAAAAGGGTCATAAGTAAAGGAAGTCATTTTACTGTTCTCCTGGCAATTGGATTATTATGATTTAGTGGGCCGTAAAAAATTTGACTCTGATATTCTATTAAATAGGGAACGTCGTTACAAAGAAAATCTTCCAAAACTAACCATTCCATTCTCGCAATCTCTACAGCAAGTGTATAATTTTTTCTTGTAATTGTATCCACAATATTTTTTGCAATTTTTACATATGAATTGTATCGTGGTAAAGAAGTTAAAAAATGGGAAGTAACAATAGGAACAAATCGAGCTGGAACGTCACCGATAGCGCTCTTACATTTTTTTAAAAGCTCTTCCTCAGCTTCAGTTAATTTAGGAATATCTGGCCTGTCCAAAAATAAGCCCGTCGTGCTATCGTATTGAATGCTTTCTAAATCGATAGGCACAATTTGAATATCTTTTTGATTTGGAGAAAAAAGAATAAGATTATCTGTATGCAAATCGCTGATATTTAGATAACTGCAGATTGATTCTAATCGCATCAATTGCGGGAGGAGTTGTTCAGACCGATTCATTGCTTTAATTGCTGTGCTTGCTGTGTCACCCGGCCACTCTACTCCAGGTTGTGGTTTAATATATTCCCAAAGACTATACGGTGAATTGGGAGTTACATTTAAAATTTTATAAACCGGGAGAGTTACATCTATGGATTTATTAGCCCTGTCTAGATTATTGAAAGAACCAAATAAATCGATAACAAGCGCATCAATTCTTGCATCCCGGGGTTTGAAAACGATGCTAAATAACTCCGTTTTATTAGATGCGAAAGTGATCTGGACAGGGGTTTTTCCTCTATTATGTGTTTCGGAGCCAATAGGGAAAAGGTCAAAACTCATTTGGTTAGCATCTGCAATAGCGTTTGTATTTTGGTAAAACTCTCTAATAATTTGCTTCTTTTGAGCTTCAATAACTTTCCTTGTTTCTTCTAAGAAGCAGGTTCTGTCGACACAGCGGTTTAATAGCTGTTCTGTTAAATACTCTAATGAAATCTCCCGAACGTTTTTATCTACCCGTTCTAATAGCCACCAGCTATCGAACCAAGCTTTATTTATCCCTAGTGATTTATGCTTTTCAACCAAGGTTTGGATTAAGCCTGCCATTTCTTTTCTGGCAACTTCAGCTTGAGCATCTAAATCATCATCGTCTTCGGACTCATCAAGCAGATTCACTGCGTTAGCATATGATAAGGATAATTTGTTGAGCTCTTCTAAACTATTTTGGAGTGCTTGCACTGGTTCTCTTATTTGTAGGGATGCTATTTTTGCCATTCTATCTTCGGAAAATTGTTTAATTGCTCGACGAACAGCATCACGGACATTATCGTTCACAGGTGCTGGCGCATTTGAAGCTGCATCCGTTTGTTGATTAGAAATCGTGTTTGGCCCTTTAACATAGGGTTGTTGAATAGAAGAATTGATCTTTGAACTGGGATCCATTAAGCACCAAATTTTGTACAGATTTCCATTTTTTCCCTAAGGTCACTTATTGAACGGAAATCAACCTGCATTCATGATACCATATGGAATCATAAAGTAGCATCCATTGTCTACACAAAAAATCAGGGTCTTGGGTTATACTAGCAGCGGCTTGAAAAGTTGAATTTACAAAACCTTTGGTAACGTTTAAAATTCCAGCTTAGCACAAAGAGTATCGATCCCTATTATGGTTCAATCCTTGCTGTAAAAAGAACAACATGAGTATATAAATGCTTGGAAAAGTAGAAAAATGTAAGTGTCTTGTAGTCTATAACATGCGTGGAAGTTACTTAGGAGAAAACAGGCTCATTTTATTCGCGTAAGTACACGACGATTGCAAAAGTCCTAGTTCAGCCGAATCTTGCTAGAAGCATTCAGGTGGGATTTTTGTAATCGCCTCATTCTAGCCACAGCCGTTCCACACAAAAATTTCCTGCGATAATGTTTCAAAAAACTTGGGGCTTAAATCTGGTTTTTTTATTGCGGAAGAATCAACAAAATCTTTACACTCATCCCTCTAATTTGTCGGAGGTGCTTATGTCGATCAATCTAGAAAAATTTACCAACACAGCCGGTCTTAATTTTTTTGCAAAACAAGCAAGCCATGCTGCAGACAGATTAACCGAACTTACCTTTCATGTCCTAGATGGGGCGACAACTAGCCTGGGAAGGTTGTTGCCAGATCTTCGCCCCACATCTATTGGGGGGGGTGGTCCCACAAACAAAACAGAGCGGAAGCGCGCTATTCGAGACCTCTGAAGGGGATGTCTTGATCGAGATCACCCAAGATCAAAAGGGCTATTTTATTTTCAAAGCAGTAGGGGAGTCGCTAGAGCCTATCGTCATGTATGAAGGAAGAAAGAAGACAAGTGGAGCTGCTTGGGAAGTGCAGATGTCAACCTATCTACAAGAGCTTGTAGGCAGCTCATCACAGGATGATTATGGGGTGAGCGCTGAGCGATGGAGAGGTGAGAAATTTTCGGCTCTTTTTGCATTAGGCAAAGATTATGACTGTAAGATGTGACAAAGAAGGGAATGGTTGTTGCTACCGATCCTAGGTGTAGCGAATCTGCTTTAAAATTTTTTTTAATGCCATATGTCCCGGCATCGAGACTGTTACTCGGGTCTCTGAAAGTTAAGAGCAGCGGAACATGCAATTACAACATTTATCTCGGATTGTTGCTAAGAGCCCTGCCGTCCCTGAAAAAAGCCCTCTTGCTTTGAGTGTTCAAAACAAATGGGTTGTGTTTTGGACCAAACGATTAAGACGCTTTGCACTTCTTTCTCTTTCCGACAAATTCTTCCGCATATGCCTTCATGTCATCTTCGTAAATGACCCATGCGACGCCTTTTCGGTGAGCCTTGAGTTGACCCATGCGCGTTGCATAGTAGATCTTTTGAGCAGGCACGTTGAGCATCTTGGAGACTTGGTTTACCGAGTAGTAACCTTTCGTTGGATCATAAACGAGTTCTCCGTTGTACATCGACTTTGATCTTGAATATTTCTGCTTGCGATAGGCTTCAAGGTCATCGAGGTGAATTGCCCAGTGTGTGCTATCTTTCGAAGCTTTCAATTTGTTTAATTTGATCGCTACGTAAATCGCTTGCCGTGTCACATCATTGAGATCAGCAGCCTGTGTAATTGAAACGAGCTTGTTTTCTGGAATTGTAAATTGTTTATTTTTAGACATTTGGTCCTCTTTTACGTAATTGTGTTAAAAACCGA